>ENA-OPXQ01000276-OPXQ01000276.1-human-gut-metagenome-genome-assembly--contig:-NODE-276-length-34501-cov-3.795854_pt1 | contig 34501 bp, 32 predicted proteins | sample MGYA00241769_ERZ502042 | MGnify/ENA primary metagenome ERZ502042 (study PRJEB25962, sample SAMEA2041934) | human gut metagenome | biome: human gut; feature: human-associated habitat; material: faeces...
AATTTTCTGTACGGACTACATATGCCACACTTGGCGTAGTGGTAACATGCAGCAAGAATGCATCTGCTCCGGATGCCGTAATACCGGCAACCAGCGCATACTCAAACATGTAACTGCTGCGACGTGTGTCCTTTCCGATAATGATCCGTCCCCTGTGGTTCTGGTTGTAATACCAGCCCAGATAACGTCCAATTTTATATGCATGATCCGCGGTCAGTACTTTGTTTGCCTCACCGCAAAAAACGTCTGTTACGAAATATTTTCCCATTTATGTTTGCCATTTAGACAAAATGAACTACAACTTAAATAAAACTTTTTGGATGAACAACTACCAAATTAGTAATAAATTATCTATGATGCTTATTTTTCGCATCAATACACTTATTAATATACTCAATCATACTATCAAATTTTTCATTTCCAAGCTTTTGATAATTTTTACTTCCATTTTTAATCATAGCATTTTTATATATTTCGCATAACACTGCATTTGACAAAGTATATTCCAATGAAATTTCTTTTACTTTTTTATTTGTATTTATAGTTGTTTGAAATTTGGCTATATCTTCACTACTACTTATTCTGCTAAAAACATTACTATACTCTAAATAACAAATCAAAAGTTTCAAAACATTTCTTAACTTTTCGGATTCAATATAATCATCTATCGTTTGAATAATTACATTTCTATCTCTCTCTTTAATATCATTATCAAGTAAAATCTTATACAATCCCATTAAATCTTGTATGCTTTCAATAACTTCATACCGTTTCTTCCAAATAGGATTGCTCCCTCTCATAACTATTTTTTCCTTCTTCCCTTGTTTAAATATATAAAATATTTTATCTTGAAATAAATCTGCCCAGACATTCTTCCAACTTCCAATAACAAACAATAATACTGTTATAACTAATATTATATAAACAAATGAGATAGGTACATTTGTATTTCCCAAAAAATGCATCAATAATCCCATACCTATAAAAATAATAACTGTTATGCTCATCCATACTGAACAACTTAAAGTTATCCACTTATTCTTTTCAATTTTTCTTGATTTTATCTCAACCTTATCAATTTCTTTGCCCTTCCCTGCTATCTTTATATATTCCTTTTGAATTTTTTCAAGCAGATATTCGCTTATTGCTTTTAATGGGATCTCATTTACTATATTTTCATTTTCTATCTTATAACAATCATTAATTCTATATCTAAGCGCATTAAATGCCTTTAATTCACTCTTTGTTACTCGAGTAAACATTCTTACCATTTCGCAGAACAAACACAATATATTAAGGTTCCATAACCAATATGTGATTTTTGTCACAATAACAATTAACAGTTTTAGGCTACCAGCCATGTATTCGATTCGATACACCCCAATTCCAATCATGATTATTATTGAATTAATACTTATAAACTGCAAAATATCTGGTAAAAAAGTATTATTTAATACATCTTGTATACTAATTCCCAAATAGATTTTCTTTTTCAGCGCCAAAACTAAACTATATGCTGAAGCAACCGCCAAATCAGTAACAAAAACCTCTTTTCCCTTACTAAATTGGTAAAATATAACTTATTTTAGATATATCAACAATTTTTAAATTTCCCATAAAAAGAAAAATTACAGTTAATAATAAAATCACACCTATTGTTATTATCCAATATGACAAAGGTAACAATTTATTATCTTTTAAATTTATTCTTTCTTGTATCCTATTGCCCCAATAAAATTTTATATCTCTTGTTTCTTCCTTGGGCTTATTAGATAGTAAAATCAAAACTAAAAGTACAAAGGGTATATATGTAAATAATAATACTTCTGAAATATTTTCACTCATATTTTGTTTCTCCCATCATCTGTTCATCCTCGTTCTTTTCAGTTGCAACTCTTATCATTGTCATAATTTTCATTTGTAATTTTCACATTATCCTTATACAATTTATTTGTGATTTTATGCATGAGAAGACAAGTTCCAACAAAAGACTCAAAACTACCATGGTATATAATATGTCAAGAGCCCTCAGAGAAGTGTGGGCATATATTCGTTCTTGACTATCAGCTCTTGTTTCTATATCAACATTCGGTTTAGACACATGATTTCCAGCTTACCACGTACTTTGCCCCAGTTGAGAATCGGTTTTGTCCATTTTTTTACTCTCAAAAGTTTCCTAAAATAGCGGCTTCATCAACTTATCAGTGATATTCAGATACCATTTCTTCGCCAAACTTCAAATTCTTGAATATTCTCTATGGTTTCTAAAATCTGTCAAGTGGTTATTTAATGCCTTAGTATTATCTAGAGTTTATGCTTTTTAATGGGATCACCCCCTTTTACTCTTTAACCGCGCAAACTCCTTTTATACTCTCATACGCTTAGACTTAACTTTTAGGTCTAAATTTTTGATAAATATTAGGTATTAAATCCATTAAATCGAATTTTAAAAATAACCTCTATACTTGAACTATACAATTCTTTGAATTTCTTCATCAGTATAATGTCCTTCCAAAGCTCTTATTGCATGCTGTGGAATATAAAAATTATTTTTTTTAAGAATATCTAAAACTGCCGATTTTTCTCTATTATTAAAACCAAGTAAGTCAAAACATTTTTTTTACATAATTTGAATTCAAATAATACTCACCATTTTTATCATAATACGGATCTATTTTTTCAGTTTTTTCCCCTATATTCTGTAAAATATGATCAATAATTACTAAATATGTTTGAATTATGTTTTCATTTAATGTTCCATTAAAAATGCGAAATTCCACCGTTAAATAATCGGTGGTTTTAGTTGAATAGTTAATGCTATGATAACGACTAGAAAAAAAATAATTTATGAGATTGTTTATATTTTCATCAAAATTTGACGCATTTCCTATTTCTTCTCTAGCTGTATTAGCAGATTTGAAACCTTTTCTCCAAAATAATTCATCCTGTGACGCTACTGCAGAATAATGAAATAGTCTCTCTTCAGATACTTCTCTATTCTCCCCCGCTGCAACACACAATATCAAAGGTTCCAGATAAACATACAATTTCTGTAAATCATTAAACGCTATTGGACTTTTCATAAAACACTTCCTGTTTACATGTATATGTATGGAACAAACTTCATTTATCTTTCCTTTTAATTGTATTTTTATTAAATTCACAACTTCTCTTATTTGCTTCCACGTTTCTACTTCTTCTTTAAAAATAGGTGATATTAATTCCTTTTCGCATTTTAAAGATTCATCTTTATTATGACAACATTCCCTACAAAAATTCCATTTTTGATAATTTTTCTTTTTATTTCGACTACAAGCCTTAGAAATCATTTTTTCCAAAGGAAAACCATTTTTTTCAAGACATTTTATTATATCATTTTCTGACATTTCGCTCTCAAACTCTATTTCAATGCCAAATTCTATGCCTTCAAGATCAAGTACCTCTTGAAACAAGTATTCTGGTTTTTCGTATACCGCAATGAGTTTCGAATAATCATCTTTACTTGGTTCTCTGTCTATTTTCTCTTTTAATTTTTTATATATCTTTTCTATCATCATTTGCCACTTAATACTATTTTTCTATACTATCTTACTTGCACGTTCCAGACTTATATCAAGTATAAGCATAAACCTTAATAAAAAGTCAAGTAAAATTATAAGATTAATTTGCAAGATTAATTTGTAACCAAAAATAAAATTTTAAATTCCACTGTCCGCGTCTATTTTCTCTAAATTTAATGCTTCTTTCTTTTTTTCTTCTTTTTCCGCAAATCTTTATTTATTTTATTATATTTTTTTGTGCACACAATCTCTTTTCTTATAGTTTTATTTTTTTCTTTAATATAGCAAATTAGAACTGTCATAGTAGCAGAAATAAATACAATTATCACAATCCATACCCAAAATGTTTCATCAAAATCACCTAAAATTTTCAAATTGTATAACATGTCCTTTTTACTAACACTTATAACTTCGGTTATTCCAAACATTCCATAACCAAGTAACTTTATCCCTTTTTTTATTTTTTTATCTCCATTTTCCATATATATTCCTCCATCATAATTTTATATAATTTTTAGGAATTTTTTATATGCTAATGGATAAAATCATAATGCTAGCATTTCATCATGTCAATAGGCTTTCAATTTTTTGTTTATTTTCTATAAACCTCCTTCTAATTTACCACTCTATTCTTTTTCTATTTTGTTACTTTTTTCTCTTTACATAAAGACAATTTATATACTCTATTTTTCAAATATCTCCTTCAAAATATTATCTATTTTTTTAGAGTGTTAAATCATATAAAATTACATATGATTTAACACTCTAAATTTTTAAAATATAATATTTTTCATACATTCAACATATTATATATACCGCAATATATTCAAATGTAATTACACTATTTCTAATCTTTTCTCCTTTATAATTACCCATAGATGCATCCATATGTATATTACTTATTATTCCGCCATTGTGATCTATGCCTTTCTGCGCATTTTCCATTATTTTTCATTAGTATATTTCTGAATAAGCGATCCCATAATCTTTTCACGCCAATTCAATATCATATACTTATAATACTATTATTTTTTAATTGTATGCACATTCTTTTCGTAAAAAGTTCCTATCACTAAAAATACATTTCTCTTATGTTTCCCCACACAAAAAACGTACCACCGGAATCTTCATCATCAAATATTTAATTACCCCCAGCGCTCCAAACAGATCGAAAACCAAATTTCCAACTACAATCAAAACCGGACTCGAACATCCCAATAACTGCACAAGAACGATTCTCGAAACTCCCAGGAAATAACCATTCACTAAGTATAATTGCAGCGAATATTTACCTACATCCGCCAAGGCTACACCTAACCTTGTATTACAAATCTTTCCAGTAAGCATCAAACAAACAAAAATACCAATAAAACTAATCAATATTTCAGGAATAATTTTTTCACCATTCTGATACCATATCACAAATAACCCGAGCCAAATTATGCTCATCAAACAAATGATACCCACATTTTTCAGTATTTTCTTCATGTACACCAAACGATCCCAATATATTTGTATCAAAAATCCAACATAAAAAAATACAAAATACTTGCAAATAGAATCTACTCTAAAAAAATCAAAGGGGATATTTAACAGATTAATTCCAACTGCTCCAATTCCAACCACGATTTGCAGCCAGGCATATTGTTTTATATATGCCTGAACCGTTCCCCATATAATGCACATAAGAAACAATACATACAAAAACCAATATTCGCCACCATGAAATAAGATCTTATATATGCTATCTCTTACGCTGCTTGGTCTGTTTACCAATTCGGAAAATGCCAGCCGACAAAACATGTCCATTAGATTGAAAACTATATATGGAATCAATAACCTTGCAAATTTTTTCTTTACCATATATGTATATGACTTATTCTGATGAAAACAAAAACCTGCTATCCCGAAAAAAATGGGCATATGTAAGGTTATCACAAAAGAAAATGCATTTTTGCACCATGCCACATTCATTAAATTGACAGGATATACAACGATTGCATGTCCAAGTATTACTAATACGATTGCAAAACCTCTGAGAATATCAATTTCTCTGTATCGCCGCATTTTCTATATTTGTATGATATCATTCATACTTTTCTCCTCTCCATCGTAATTATAGACTAATTTTAGTTCACTTTTTTATATTTTATTCATATAAGTTAGCATTCACTATTCCTTAAAAACAACTGCATTTAAACAAAATCCTTAAATCTTCCTCAATTTTTAAACACCCACAATTTACTAATAATATAATTCAATATAATTACAATTATTTGAGCCACAATCTTTACAATCATTGTATTAAATCCTAAATATGTAATAAAAACAAAAAGAATTCCCTCTTCTATAAATAAAGTTACTACTCTTCCTCCATAAAAATTGACCATCTGTGTTATAAATTCTGAAATCGTATATGTAGGCGCCGAAAAAACCCATATTCGATTTGTAAAAAAAGCAAAAGCAACAGATATAATCCACGACAATATATTTGCAATTAACGCATTAATTTGAAAGGAAACATTGAATAATGCAAATAATAAAATACTTACAACAGTTGTAAGTCCACCAAAAAAAAGATATAATAACGTTTCTTTATATTTCATATAAATACCATTAAAAATTCTTAGTCCTGGCAATTCCATAATCTTATCAAAAATGTCTTTTTCAGTCATTTTATATATCCTCTCTTAGTTCACGACTGTCACTTTCATATGTTTTCTCGCTAATAATATATCGCGGTCTATGTTTTGTCTCCATATATGTTTTTCCCACATATTGCCCTATAATTCCAAGACTTAATAACTGTATTCCTCCAAGGAAACAAACTATGCATGTCATAAATGCCCATCCTGTAATAGCATGTCCCATAATTGCCATGACAATAGCCCAAATAATCCCAATAAAACTGAGTGCACTAACAACAAATCCTAAGCTTGCAATCATAGAAATCGGTTTTATTGACAAACTCGTAATTCCCTCAAAGGCTAAGCCTAACATTTTACGCAAAGGATAATGACTTTCTCCAGCCAATCTTTCGTGTCGTTCATAATATACTGCGGTACTGGAAAATCCTACCAAAGGAAGCATTCCTCGTAAAAATATATTCACTTCCTTAAATTCCGCAAAATATTGGAGAACATGTGAACTTGTTAACCGATAATCTGCATGATTATATACAGTTTCCACTCCCATCAGTCTAAGGAACTTGTAAAATTCCTGAGCTGTAGTTCTCTTAAACCACGTATTTTTTTAATGGGGTCAGACCCCTTTTATTTATACAGATTCTTAATTTTATTGTGTCAGGCACCCCTTGTTTCTTTTTTACATATCTATAAAATGTACCTTTCTCCCCCAACCCCTCTCGTCCATCTTTTTTCAGTTTATCAATAATTAGTTTTACATTCTGCCCCGGTTCTTATCACGCTCCAATATCACATCTGCTATCCCAACAATAAGTAAGTCCCCCATCGTCGTATTCAGACATCTCTTAGAATATGTAAAAATTATCTTTTGTTATTGCATTGTGTTAGGTCCCTTATTCATTGGATATTTGACAACAACTAAACTATCGAGCAAAACTTCAAACAACTAGCTTAATGGCATTGCCCCTTGTTTTCATTATATACTATTATTAATTTTCTCAACCCCACTAACAATATAATGTTGTTTTTTAAAAACAAGATTATATCCCTGTGTATTTATTATTTTATAAATTTTATTGTGTCAGACACCTCTTGTTTTTTCCCCTTGTTTCAACAGTATCGGCAGGTTCATAGATCTGCCTAACCAATAATATCCAGTATTACTCCTCTTTACAATAATTTATTAATTTCTTTTCGATATAATTTAAAATAGTATCTTCTATATGACTTCTCTCTGTCTCAAAATCTTCCGCAGATTCAAATTCATCTTCTTGCATACTCACCAACTTTTCAAACTCACTTCTCAACGCAATCGCCGTGTGTTTCAAATCTTCTTCAAATTTTTCTTCACCACAGTCCAATTGGCGCAGTCTCTCATCGTATCTTTCCTCTGAGGCAAATTCGTACCAGCCACTTCCAATCCCAGTTTCTTCTTCCATTATCAATGCACTGTCTTGTGCATTTACCAAATCATATAATTCATACTTTGAAAACAACTTATCACTCATATCGCACACCTCATTAAACTTATACCCCCAGAGTATTAATTTTATCCTTGATATATGTTATTTCCGGCTCCATCAGATTATTATAAATAAAATAATGCACTAACTGGCTTCTTTTCAACTCCATCTTCTTTCCCCAAATACACTGACTGTATTTTTCATGTCTGCAAAAATCACACTGCTCTATCAATGCCTCTTTGCAACTTTTCTTTATTTCCGAAATATTATCATAAACTATTTTTGCAACTGTATATAGTAACCACTTTCCTCGAATAATACACCGATAATGTTCTTTCTTAATTTCATGTTCACTTGCAAATTCATCTAACTCATCAACTCTTTCCATGACCTGTTTTACGATCGTATTTCCCTCATGTTCTTCAAACAAATTTTCTGCGGTCATATCATAGCTAACTAATGTTGTACGCTGATTTAATATTCCTTCCAAGGCCTGTAGACCAACATAATACAACTCCTTCACATGTTCTTCAATACCTTTTTTTGCAATTTCCAGTACATCCTCTGTAATCTCGTCTTTTCTAGCCCCTGTAACTGCACTAATAAAATTTATCACTGAATTATCTGTACAAAAATGACTTTCATATGAATAATATTTCAAAATAAAAAGTCCTTTATATCCAGAATATGTTTCTTCTGAGTAATTACGATAATCGGCATCTATGATCCCTAGGAAAAATTTTTCCAACCGTGGATCTCGCTCTAATAAAGTCTGAACATCTTCTACAATTTTTATTACTCCATCGCATCCAGGTTTATATTTATTATTCTCACTATTTATAATAACCTCACTGCATTTCACATTTATCTTATTATCCGTTATTTTCTTATAAAACTCAACGTCATCTACCCCTTCTACTATAACAAGAGGTTCTTCTGACATCAATGCTACCGCTAGCAATGTTGAAATTTGATATTGTAATTCTTCTTCCATTATTACACCAGCTTTCTCAAACAATTCGTATGACCGTCTGCAATTGATGGACTGTGAGTTGCCATTATTACCTGTGTTGACGGTAGATATTCTTCAAATAGATCTATCAACTTATTCTGCCATTTCATATTCAAAGACAACTCCGGCTCATCAATCAATACAATATTTCTATTTTTTCCATCAATAAACAGACACGTCAACAATGTCAGAAGCTGTTTTTCTCCACTTGATAGTTCACCTAATCCGTGCTTAGTAACAAATTTTCCCTGATCAAATATTTCAATATCAACTCCTTCCCTGCTGATTTTCATTATTTTATCTTCTCTTGTATATTCGTTAAAAAAGTCACGTAGTAACAAAATACTTCTATATTTGACTATATCTTCTTTAATTCTTTGTAATATATTCAATAATAATAAGCATAAATATGAATTTTCTCTACTCTTCTCAATTATCTCCTCACAAGAAGATTTTTTTATTAAATTTAGTATCTCATTATCTGTTCCTTCTGGTATTTCTTCGATTGCAACCAAAATTAATGGATAGCACTCACACAAATCCTTTTCCAAAATTTCAACATTTTCATTTCTTATCTTCTTGCTCTCAATAACCTGCGATAAAGTTGCAAATAAAGCACTCTGTATATTTGTGGATGCACCATGCACAGCTCGTCTATAATTTATAATAATTGTATCTTCCATATCTGAGATGTCTACATTACTTCCATTCAAAACGATATGGGCATTTTCAAAATCTATGTTGTTTCTTCGAAGCCTTCCCTTTCGACTGTAATTTATATATTCAGCCAAATTATCCGCAAATGCTTTTTTCACAGCCATTCCTTTTTGTAAAAACACCTGTCTCCCCATTGCTGAACTATTAATATAATTAAAAATAACAGATGGTGATACTGATGCCTGCACATTAATTCTATCAACTCCCAATAACAAAGTTCTTTGTTCAACTAAACTATCAAATTCACTCCAATCATAACTATAGTCATACATTTTTCTCATTATTCTGCGCTCAGATCCTTCTTTAACCGCAATAACGTCCTTTTTACATTCTTTTACGCAAATTTGTTTTTGAATATTATCTTGTGATACTTCCATGCGTACTTCGCTTACTTTATGATTAAAAAGTATTGCATCATCTTTCGAAAACAATGCATTCAAAATCTGTAATAATGTTGTTTTTCCGCAACCATTCTCTCCATATATAATAGTTACATTCTCGTTCGAAAATTCATATTCAATTATCTTTTGTGACGAATGAAATCCTTTTATCTGTATTTTTAATATTTTAAACATGACTTTGCCTCCAAATACACTATTATAATCTCTGCTTTTTATCAAATATTACGATTGCTTCTTAAAATAAATATAATTATACCCCATAAGTTCTGCAAAATCTACCTTCCCAAATTATCATCCCAATTGTCTATTCTACAACAACTCCTCCCGTCCATCTTCCTTCAACTTATCAACAATCAGCTTCACATCCTGCGCCCGGTTCTTATCACACACCAATATCGCATCCTCCGTCTCAACAATAATCAGGTTATCCACCCCTATCGTTGTAATCAGGCGCTTCTTAGAATATGTAATACAATCCTTTGTATCAATCGCCAGATGGTTTCCAGCTACAATATTTCCATTGGCATCCGTATCATGAAGCACCCCAAGGTTGTCCCAGCTTCCGACATCACTCCATCCCATATCAGCAGAAATAACTTTCACAATATCACTCTTTTCCATGATTCCATAATCAATAGAAATACTTGGAATAACAGGATAAATTTCATTGATTGCTTCCATCTCTGAGTCAGTTCCCATTGCATCCCCAATTTTCACCAGACACGCATACACCTCTGGAAGGAATTTTCTAAACTGTTCCAAAATAACCGATGCCTTCCATACAAACATACCACTGTTCCATGCATATTCTCCACTTGCAACATACTTCTCCGCTGTCGCAAGATCCGGCTTTTCCTTAAATTCGATTACCTTTTTTGCAATCCCTTCTTCTGATTTGTCAAACCGAATATATCCATATCCGGTGCAAGGATAAGTCGGTTTGATTCCCATCGTAACAAGAGATCCACCCTCAGCAACCTCAATTGCCTCTTTCAGTGTCTGCGTAAACGCTTCCTGCTTCTGAATATAGTGATCCGAAGGGAAAATACACATAACACCATCTCCATATTTCTTGATAATCTCAAAAGCTGCATATCCAATACATGCTGCAGTATTTCTAGCCGCTGGTTCTCTCAAAATATGATCATTTTTCACACGTCCATCTGTAACAACTTCCATTTTCGAAGCCTGCGTTACATTCGTCACAATAAAAATATCCGATTTATCACAAACTGTTGCAACACGATCAATGGTTTCATTGATCATTAAATCTTTTCCACTTAAATTTAAAAGCTGCTTTGGCTCCGCCTGTCTTGATAACGGCCAGAAACGTGTTCCGCCACCGCCTGCCATAATCACTCCAAATGTTCTCATTTATCATTTCCCTCCCTAAATCTGATAAATTTTAAATACTTTTTGTTCTCCAATAATCCAATGTTTCACGAATTGTCTGTTCCAATGAAATCTCCGGTTTCCATCCGGTTGTTTCATATACCTTCGTTGTATCAGCCTCTATAATCGGCACATCTACCGGACGTAGCCTTTCTGGATCAACCTCCACTCTAATTTCAACTGACGAATGATCCAGAATACATTTTAGAATATCCTCTATTGCAATCGCATGCCCGCTTCCAATATTATACGTCTCTCCGGCACATCCCGATTTCATAAGAAGTGCATAGGCACGAACCACATCCCGCACATCGGTAAAATCACGTTTTGCACTCAGGTTTCCCACCTTCATAACGGGTTCTCTATTGCCCGCCTCAATCTCTGCTACCTGCTTGCAAAAATCCGCGACAACAAAAAGCGGCAACTGATTCGGTCCAATATGATTAAATGCACGAACCATCATAACATCCAGACCATATGCATCTGCATAAATTTTAGCAAGCATATTCTGACAGACTTTCGTTGCTGCATAAATATTTCCCGGACGCGGCACATTGCCTTCCTTAATCGGTGTCTCACCCGGTAAAATATGTCCATATTCTTCTCCTGAACCAATAAACAAAACACGAGGCTTATCTTCTAACTCTCGCAGGGCTTCTAGGATATTCACTCCACCCTTCACATTTACATCAACGGTAAGAGCTGGATTCTTCCATGATACAGAAACAGAACTCTGCGCCGCTAAATGATAAATATAATCTGGACGAATCTCTCGAAACAATGCAGCAATTGATTCCTTTTGTAAAATATCCAGATCACACACCTGAATGCTGTTCATATCGACACCATCTACTTTTACCTGCTCCCTCGGCATCTTGGTCACTACAACATCCTGCCCCAAGTCATTCTTTAAATGTCTCACCAGATATGCGCCGACAAAGCCAGCTCCGCCTATAATTAAAGACTTCATTTTTTCTCCTTTTAGCCGAAAAGGGATATTTCATCTCTGAAATATCCCTTGCTTTCTATCATATAATCTTATTCTATTCCTTCAACATCTTCTCTGTCTTAGCAATCTTAAGATCATGTTCAGCCATAATTCTTACAAGGTCTTCATAGCTTGTCTTCTGTGGATTCCATCCCAGTTTCGTCTTTGCCTTTGTAGGATCTCCCCAGAGATCAACGACATCTGTAGGGCGATAGAAATCCGGGCTGACAGCGACAACCACTTTCCCAGTTGCCTTATCAATTCCCTTCTCGTCTACACCTTCGCCCTGCCACTCAACATCAATGCCAACATGCTTGAATGCAAGTGTTGCAAATTCACGAACCGTGTGCTGAACACCAGTCGCAATCACATAATCATCCGGCTCATCCTGCTGAAGGATCAACCACATACATTCCACATAATCCTTTGCATATCCCCAGTCACGCTTAGAATCAAGATTTCCAAGATATAAACACTCCTGAAGTCCCTGCGAAATACGAGCTGCTGCAAGTGTAATCTTTCTAGTAACAAAAGTCTCTCCACGACGCTCAGATTCATGATTGAAAAGAATACCATTTGCGGCAAACTGACCATATGCATCACGATACTCTCTCATCATCCAAAAACCATACTGTTTTGCAACCGCATACGGACTGAATGGATGGAACGGTGTATTCTCATTCTGTGGAACTTCCTCAACCTGTCCATACAACTCTGACGTGGAAGCCTGATAAATTCGAGTCTTCTTATCAAGCCCCAACTGATGAACTGCATCCAAAATACGAAGTACCCCAAGTGCATCTACATCGCCTGTGTAAATAGGTACATCAAATGAGTTACCTACATGTGACTGTGCAGCAAGGTTGTAAATCTCATCCGGCTGCACCTCATTGATAATGCGGACAATACTATTTCCGTCTGAAAGATCTCCATCATGCAATTTAATACTATTTGATGCAATCAGATGATCAATTCTCTGTGTGTTAGAGATTGAAATCCGCCGAGTAATACCATGAACCTCGTATCCTTTCTCTAAAAGAAATTCTGCCAAATAACTTCCATCCTGACCGGTGATGCCTGTAATCAGTGCTTTTCTCATTTTGTTTTCTCCTTGTAAATATGTCAAACTTATACAAATTCTCTATTAAACATTTAAATTAAAGCTATTTTAGTATAGCATACTTGCAAAAAATATCAAGAAATTTACATTCACTATCAAACTTTTGTTTCACTAAAACATACTCTTTTTCTAATTTTCAACTCCAACATTCCTATTACTGGTAATTTCTTTATATTCAAGATATATACTGATAAGTTGAAAGAGTCCCTTCAATTGTCAAATTTTTCCCATTATCAAGTTATGGATAATATTAATAACATCAACATTTTCAAATATATGACATATATAGTTATCGCCATCGTTCTATGTTATACTCTTTCGTACATATAGCATCAAATTTTATCCCTATCTTCTCTATAGTTTTCTTATATATTTCAATATCTTCATCTCTTCCTTCTAATTCAGGAGAAACTAAGCAAAGCTTATATCCTAATTTTTTTAATTCTTCAGCCTCTGTTTTTCCAATTGGAATTTTACTAAAGCAATCTACCCAAATCCATTCTACTTTTCCAGCCATATTTCTTGGTGTGTCAAGCCCCTCTACTTCTGATACTCTTAACGCAATATTCTTTTCACCCTGATTACTCAGTAACCAAATCATTGGAAAAGAAGAATCTAGAAAAAAATAAGATTTCACATCATATTTTGGAAGCATTTCCAATATTTTCAATTCAATCCTTTCACTTTTGACATTTAATATCATCGTTCCATGATGATAATTTTTCAGGTATTCCTCAAAATCTTCACCTGGTTCAAATGGGTTATGTTGTATGTAAATTCGACCATTCAAATCATCTCGCAAATCTAATTCTACTCCATATTCTTTTGGAAGTTTTTTCAATTCTTCAACCGTGTTAATTCTATGTGCTATGAACTCCATAATAAAATCCTCCTACTTAATTCCTGCTTTTTTTAATTTTACACTAAAGTCCAACGTTCTCTTAATGAATTTCCATTTTGCTTTTATGCTCCCATTATTCCAATGAGACTCTCCATGCACCCTTTCCGGAAAAAGCACATCAAATCTTTCTATTTTTAGACCTGCTTTCTGAGCCATATATAATGCATATAAATCAAGTGCAAAATCCTTCGGTGGTTTTTTCCAGCTTTCAAAAAATTCTTTACTAAATACATTAGGCTGCGCATTTACATCATATAACTTCACCCCCATATACATAGTTTCAAACAAACTCATACCACTTGTGAAAAACTGGTCAAAAGCAGGTCTTCCTTTTCGATTTCCTTTCACATATAATTGCTTATCATTTCCATTCTTTTCAATAATTTCCAATGCCTTCATTAAATCCGCAGGATCTGTCTGCATATCAGCATGTGTCCAGCCAATAAACTCGCCTTTACATACTTTCAATCCCTGTATAATTCCATAACCATATCCTTGATTCACTTCAACTTTAGTTGTTCTAGCAAAAGAATACTTTGGTAATAATTTTTCAATTATAGCAGCAGAATCATCCGTAGATCCATTATCTACCAAAACCACCTCTACATCATCTCTTTTTATTACATCTGCAAATCTATTTAAAATAAGAGGAATATTTTCAGATTCATTGTAGCACGGAACAACAATTGATAATTTCATTATTTTTCATCCTTTCTAAACACCAAAAATTTTTGTCCCAAAAAATTCATAACTGTGCTGGTACCTGTTGCACACAAAAATGCAAATACTGTACTAGGAATAATCCAGATTACAAACTTATTTACTCCGGTATTGACTAATGCAGAACAAGCATACAAAATAATATATTTATAAATCTCAGCCACTTTAAATTTTTTACTTTCAAAAGTCCATAATTTATTAATTATAAATCCAACAAAAGCTCCCAAAATATAAGAAATTGCTTTAGCGACAGAAAAATCTATATATGCCTTTAATATTGCATAAAACAGCGCATCAACAACAACTGCACTTCCGCCGCCTACTAAAAATTTCAAAATTTCTTTTATCTCGAATTTACATTTTATCCATTCCACCATCAATATACTCCATTACTCTTTCATCCATTGTATCTTTATAACTTTCTAAAAATAACATACCCCTCATTCCAACATTAACAGCTCCGTCAATATCCTTTTTTTGACTATCTCCTATCATTAAAATTTCTTCCGGATTACAATGCAATTTTTGAATTATTCGTGAAAAAGCTATACTAGAAGGTTTTTCAGCCCCCACTTCCTCACTTGTGACAATCGCATCTATATATTCTGTAATACATAATTTTTTAATTTTTCTATGCTGAATATGTGCTGTTAGATCTGTAAGGATTCCAATTTCAATTTTTCTATGCTTTAATTGTTTCATCAAAGGCATAACATACTTAAAAGGTGTCATTTTTTCAAGCATTGCTCTCCAATAAATGTCATATAACTCTAATGCATCCTCTACGGGAGATTGATTTATTTTTTCAAGAAAAATCTGCATATATAACATCCTATTATGTGATGCTCCCGTGTTTCCAAGCAATTTTTTCACTTCAACTTTTGCAAGTTCAAAATTCTTTCTAAAATCAACTTTATTCACCCCATATTTATCACATACATATTCTTCTAATTGCTTCATTGCTACTATGTGGCATTCATCATAATTATAAATCGTATTATCCAAATCGAAAACAACAGCCTTAATCATTACGGAACTCCTTGCATTTTATTACTAATCAACAACAATAAAAATAATATTATCATACCATCTTTCGCATTCACATCCGAATTCAAATTTTCGCAAGTAATTTCTTCCAACTGCGGAATTACTCTCTCCGCTATCTCTTCTATCGGAAGTGAAATTTCTTCCATATTATCAGCATCTAATGTTACATATTGATTTTTTAAATCTTCAGAATAGTCATATTCCACGGTAATTCCATACCCTCTTAATTCATTTACCAGCGGTTCTATATCAACCGCTGCACTTAACATAAGGCGAACACTGATCTTTACATCATAATTTTCCACCATGCAATCAGTGAGATTCTTATCATAATATTTCACAATCAAATCAGCATAATTCTTCTGTGGATAAATAAACTTTTGTGCATCAGGCATCCTTTCCTCTATAGATTTTAATACCGCTTCTTTAGAATGTCCTCTTTTAGTTGTGTCTCTTTGAATTTTCCAATAACGTCGCAATGTTTCATCCGCATCCATATAAATCTTCAAATCCAAAAGTTTTCTTGTCTGAGGAAGATATAATGCATGCAGACCACATAAAATCACATAATCCTTCGATGAAATTCTTTTAGGACTTGTAAATTTTCCAGTACTGTGGTCATAATCTACTCTTCTAACAGCACTTCCAGATCGAAGATCTGAAAGATCTTTTGCCTGTCGATATAAATAATTCGCCTTTGGATTTAAAGCAGTGTATTCTTCCCAAAAACGATTTCCCCGTTCCCATCTATGGTCTCCATCGCCTTCAATATAAAGCAAATTAGAATATCCCAGACCTTTTTCGACAATATCAATAAACGTGGATTTTCCTGCTCCGCTATCTCCCGCAATTCCAATAGTAAACGGAATATTTTTTCTTTTATAAAAACTATTACTAGCTACCCCAAACTGATACATTGAAATTATTAAATAAATCAATATCCCTGATAAAATTGTAAATGTACCATTTGAAATAACCGAATTATTATATTTTATCCACTCTAAACTTTTCTTACATAAATAAAGATCCACCGCTTCTCTATTATGTAAGAAAATAAAATATATTAAATATATAACATTCAATACCGCATAAATAGCTATATTCTTGTACTTTTCCTTATTAATTGCTGCAAAAAATAATGCTATAAACGGAACAATCCAAACATACCACCCCGGCATAGGCGGACAAAAAGCCAAAAATACCGCAAACACGATACCACAGAGATTAAAAAACAATTCTCTATTCATATAATTAATTTTAAATGTAAGCAGATAAATAAATAAAACAGCTATAATAGGAATATACAATTGTACCGTATCAAAATTAAATGCCACCTTAGTTAATACCATCTGCTCTTTATTGAATAATACCATTTGTCTAAATCCTTCTGACCAAATTGGTAAAATTACAATCCCCATTGCTAGAATGACACCAATTACATATTCACAAGCCTTTCTTATACTATCTCTTTTTTGTAAATAAAAGAAAATAATCGGAATAACCGCTAATATATGTAACTTACATAAAAGCGCAATAACCGTAAATATTCCCCCAAATATATATCTATACTTCACCGATTTCTTTGAAATCAGAAATGCTAATGCAATTATCAAAAAGACCATAGGTATAAGATCCAATTGTCCATGCATATAAACAGAATACAATACAATAGGTGAACCATAATAAAAAACCCCAATATATCTTCTTTTTTCCGGGAAAAATCGAACTAATATCTTTAATCCAATTAAATCAAGAAGACAACTAGGAAGTTTAAAACAGAAATTAATCATAAAAACATTTTTTATTCCTAGCGTCTTAATAATAAACATTCCAGCACTTTCCACAAAAAGCATCACTGGAGGGTAAGGAAAAGCATTTATTATACCTTTTTCATAAAATCGTTGATATACATTTCCACCAGTTAAAACAAAATCTTTTACAAAAGGAATAAATAATTTATTCTGATAATCAGATGAAAAAAGTCCCATCAGAATAACCTTTACTATTAAAACTGCAATTATAAACAAATAATATTTTGAATGTACTTTGTTTTTATCGTTCGTTCTCATGCCTTTAATTTCCCGGAATAAATCCCTGACTATCTGTAAATTCTTTCCAATATCTGATGGTTGCCTGATATTCTTCATAATCCTTTGGGGTTCCCCAACCAATATATCTTTCAATTTCAAATACCCTTGCATCCATACCTAATTCAAGGCAATGCTTCATAACTTGATCCACATAAAATTCATTATTAATTCTATCATTTTCTGCAATCATTTTTTCCGAAGCCCGGATAAAATCTTTTCCATGTTTAAACCAAAAGGTTGCAACAATTGCATGGTCTTCCATTGGTGTATCTGAAATGGCTTTTTTTATGGAAATATCAGAAATTTTACCTGTTTCCTCATTATCCACGATCATCCAGCCATATGCATCTGGATTCTTTAAAACTGCCTGATTATGTCTATAAGTAAATGCCAAAACATCACATTCCTGCGTCATCTTTTCAAATTTTTCCTGATTAATCACCATTCCATTATCACAGCCTGCAATAAGTAATTCCTCTTCAGAATTAATACTATCTTTAGCAAGTAAACATGTACAGGCTTGTCCCTCTGTTAACTTATCAATCGTAATAAATTTTGCATCGGGAAAATGTTCTTTAATGGCACCTTCCACGCCATTATCCTTATGAAAATTTCGATCAATATATGTAACATTACTACCATCTGCTTTCACTCCAGGCAAATCCATCGTCGCACATACAACCATGGGATACTCTTTCCCCGTCTTACGATCAATAGTTGGTATGGCTGGCTTACTGATCTTATATCCTTCATCTGCAAATCTTTGTCCAGCTCCTGCCATTGGGATTATTATATTCATACTTAAAACCTCCTTGTACATTCTGTCCAAAACAAATAATCTGCCATATCTTCTGGCGTCCCCCATTGGCAAAACTTATCTACATTTGTTGGAACCCAAACTTTCTTTCCGTCTTTTACCATATAATTATATGGAAGACTAGCATAAAATTCTCCATTAAGAGTTTCATTTTCATCGACAAGCATCTGACAATATTTTTTTAAGGTTGCACCATCTTTGAAGTAATACACCCCCGGTGAATGTTTTGCCTTTGTTTTATCCTTTTCGAAAGAATACTTTTCTTTGATTTGTATCAAATTATCTTCTTCATCTGTGAGGCACGAAGCATAATAATTCTTCTCTATTAAAAGATGCGGATGAAAACCAGTATAGCATGGTACAGCTCCATCACATGCTCTTTTTTTTACATCAAGCACAAATTTTTTATAATCCCAAATCATGTAAAAATCACAATAATTAATTATACACGGCTCATCATCCTCAATTCTTGCTGCTGCACGAAGGACATCATAAACAGGGCCTTTTTTCACCCAGTCATGTATTGCAAAAATGTCTGCTGTTGGTGCAATTTTTAATAATTGATCTCTCATATCTGGTATTTCATCCAAATGTTCCTGTCTGCACACAAAAAGAATATTCTTTTCTTCTGGATACATTCCTTCAATGATCCATTGAATAATTGGTTTATTTTGTACTTTTATAAAAGGCTTCAAATCTTTATATCCGGCAGCGACAAATCTTGAGCCATATCCGGTCATTGGTATAATAATCTTCATAATACATAGCCTCCTGTTTTACTTTAAACTTTTTCTGTATTTCTCAGCATCCCAATTTAACAAAAAATTTTTTTCTTTTTCTGACAGGAAATTACATTCTACATTTCTATTTAACATTATCACTTGTGCACTAAAACTTAATACACTCTGAATTTCTAACGCCTTCTTTACCGACTCCGCGTGGATATAAAGATTATTTTTATATGAAACAATCACAGGATACCCATTTTCTTCCACAAAAGAATTGAATCTTTCCTCATCGATTTTTTCCGATGTTTCTGCATACATCTTTTTACCAAGAAAAACTACACAGTCTGGACAGAAAAAATGGTTCCATATCCCTTTTAAGTTATGATATGTATCTATAACATTTTTATCTGTCACCAACCACTCAATTCCATCACTATACAACTGGGCTATATCCATCATCTCATGATATGCAGACATATTAATATTTAGGAATTTTTCAATTTTTTGGGTAACAGCTTCTGTAAGTCTAATTACTTCATCCGCAGTATCTGCGCTTACAAGTAAACCATGATTCATCAAAAATACAAATTTAGGCTCATAATCATATTTTTCTTTGTATTTTTTATACTCTTTAAAATATTTTTTAGCTAATTTCACTCCTGGAGTTGCATAAGGAACCACTAATGCGTCCGGAAAAAGTTCTAAAATTATATTTTCTCCATTTTTTCTACATGTAATTGCATTTACCACGATAGAATGCGTATGTAATGAATATCTTCCCGATATAGAATGTAAAAAAGTTTCTATAGAAGGTCTTTCTCCCTCAATAAATGCTTCTTCCAAAATTTTTTTTGATTCTTCTTCTGTCATTTCTTCAAGATTTTCACATTGTAGAAATGCATCTCTAATCACCTTCGGATTTACAATTGCATACCCTACTTTTTCATTTACATCAGCTAACTGATATCCAGAAGCTTTTATAACCATTTTTTCATCTGTAATTTTATAAGCAGAATTTCCTCCACCTGCTTGTACAAGATCTTCACGCATTCCTGCATATTTTGACATTTTCAAAAAATTATTCATATTATTTTTTATCCATTCTGTTCACTTTATTACTATTTATCAATTAACATTTTGCAAATTATTCCATCATTTTATATTTATTTCAACATCTTCATACCCCATATTTTGCTGATAAAACCATGACACCCCTTCTTGTATTAAGGAAATTCTTACAATATATTTTCCTTTTTCTTTCGGATAAGATATAAATATCTCTCTTTCCATCTCCTCTCCTGGCTGAACTGATTTTAAAAGATTGTAACGTTCCCCTTCCTGAATCACTTTACCATTTTGAAAAACTTGATAAGAAATTTTAACCGCACCGTTTCCTTCAGAATTCCCAATATTGCTCCATATTTGATTACCATTATTTTTAATATAAATATTTGCAATTGCGTATGGTGTCACAAATTTTTCTGGCATTTTCGAAAACTTATCATAATCATATGACAATACCTCAAATTTGCAATCATAATTTTCAATAGTTTGGACATCATCTGAAATTTCTACAGGATTATAAAAATAATTTTCTTTTAAGATATCTCCTCCCCAATTATATAAATATACATATGACATCAAAATAGAAAAAATCAAAAAAACTCCCAATCCCATTTGCACTCTTTGTGTAATATTTATTTTTTGATTTTCTAGCTTATTGTTTTTCTCTTCTTCAATTGTAATAAACTGGTCATTATACTGCAAAACCATAAATGGCAACAAAAAATACAAAACAGATATTCCTTTCAAATATCCCGTCCAATGGCATAATACAGTATCTCCAAATGATGACACCAAAATAATATATGGAATTAATCCCCAATAAATACATCGTTTCTTTCCCATTCTAACCGCTGCAATCAAACTCCACACTACAACAACAAGATAAAAAGAAAGTCCTACTACTTGTACATAATTATTGGTAGATAGTGCATTGATTAAATTTTGAATCCATCCAACTAAATATATCTTTGTAATGCCACTTGCCTGTTTATATGGCATTATGCCAAAGTGCAAACCTACATACAAATACCAGATAAGGAAAAAAATTCCTGGCATTGCCATTATAAAAAAATTTTTAAAATATATTTTCCCATCATATACAAATAGAATTTTTTTAAATTTATTCGAAATAAAAATAATAAATATACAAAATGCAATTAATACATATCCCTCTCTTGATAAACATGTCATCGTCATTAATATTGCATACCATATATATTTATGTTCCAGCAAAAAAATAAATGCCATAATAAACAAAGCATCTGCGGCTGCATCTGGTAATCCACATCTAATTGTTACCATCACACCACATGATAATACCCATGGAATAGCCCAAGTAAAAGTTCTATTTATTTTTTTTAAATATTTTATTGCACAAAAAAAGCCAAGTAACACTATTAATAAATTTGTCATTGTATAAACTAATACTGATACCTGTTTTTTCAGAAGGCACATTGAAATAATTTTTGCTATCAAAGGCAGCCCAATTCTTTGCCATCTATACGATGGTGAATCAACATTATTTGAATATCCCTTTGTTCCTAATAAATCATTTGAAATATAATAGTAAAATTGTCCATCCCAACCACTTCCATCATTATATTTAAACAATGGTTCTGTTTTATCATACTGAGATATTTTTTCAGGCATACCAAACATTTTTGAAGGTAAGAACAACCAATTATAATTCCCCCCCAATGATTTTCCAACCCATAAACTTATGTTACATATTATATATATTCCAACAATTGCAGTAACTATATACGAAATATAGTGTCTTGTTTTTTTGTCATTTTTTATATTACGTTCCAAAATTATTTTTCTTTTCCTTTCTATCACTATCGTAGTCCTATGTCGTTAAAAATTTAGTTTTTCAAAATTCTAATTATCCAAATTACTAGATTTGATGTTTTCGTATTTAGGCATGTAAAGTTATTTTAAAACTTCAAAATCTGAGGCTTTGAATATTCTTGCGTCAAGAAACCATGATTCCGGTGTAGCAAAAACCAACATTCCGAATACGGAAACCACCTTTGATTAGGTCAATCTCCTTCAGTAATAAATCTTACAACATCAAAAACACGTTTATCAAAAATTGCAATCATTATTTCGATAAGAATGGTGTTAAGTATATCCGTATCCTATCAAAACCTAATAAATGGCACGAAAATGCCTGCCCATTCTGCCATAAATCATGCCCTGTTTATGATAAACATTCCAGCAGACCAACTACCTGAGGAGGTCTTAACTGGAGAGGTGTCCTAATTGAAGTTAAATGCCAGACACACCGTATCATTTGTCTTGAACATGGAGTATGTGTTGCAGATGTTCCATGGGCTTATCCAGACAGTAGATCTATCACCCCTATTTTTCTATTTATATAATTTTATTTATTTTATCTAATCTATCTATAATTTTATCTGCTGCTGCATCCCAAGTCCATTTTTTTCTCACTTCTTCAGCAGCATATAAACCTTTATTTTTTGCTTCATTTTGATGTTCATAAACATATCTCATAAGATAAATTAAATGTTCTTCACTTGGATTTGCCCACTTAAATCCATCATAATACGGACATTTTGCCCTCGCATCAAGCAAATATTCAACATCAATGGGATACCCGTTTTTTTCATTATAAAAATCCACCTGAGAACTCCAATTAGTTGCAATGACAGGCAATCCACAAGCCATAGCCTCTAATATTGGCATTCCCCATCCCTCTCCTCTTGTTGGAATCACAAAACAATCTGCTGAACGATATAATGTAGGCATCTCATAATCCGCAAATTTTGTATTATATAAAAATATAATTTCTGGGCCATTTTTAGGTAGATTTAATTTTCTTATTTCTTCATCAATATTTATTCCACCGTCATTATTTATAACTTTGCAAATTAATACAACATTATCCGTTTTTTTAAATGCTTTTGAAAACCCTTTTAATAAAATTTCAGGAGCTTTTCTTTCTCCCCATTCAAAAACAGATAAAAATGTATACTTATCATGATTTTTATAAGAAACAATATTTGGACTATAATAACTTGGATCTATGCCTAATGGAATAACATGAATTGGTACTTTCACTCCACTATCTCTAAAAGTTTCCTCATTAAAATGAGATGGTACCCAAACCTCCTCCATCATATTACACTGTTTTACCCATTCTTTTGGTATTCCTGTTGTCTCAAGCATCGTGTAGCCAATCTTATATTTTCCATCATTTCTATAAAACACATCACCTTGACCATATACTACTTGCGGAATACTTTTGTCAAATTTTCTCTGCCTAATTATGTTAGCTATATAATTATCTCCACTTTCAGGTTCTTCTACTGGAAATGGTGTTCCTTTTCCATATACATATTTATACCTTACATCTACATTTTTTCGATCAAGTGCAAGCATTAAATTTTTTGCTGAAACAGCATATCCTGATGGAAAATTCATTATTGAATTCCATGCCATACGTTTTGTATAACGATTTTCCAAATCATTTTTCCAAATATTTTTAAAAGTCTTTTGTGATTTTAAAAACATTTCAGAAAAATTTACATCATTTACATTTGTAGATACATTTTGATAATGAATAAGTGTAACTTTTCCGCAGCATACCACATTATATCCACACTTTTTTACTTGTAAACAATAATCCGTATCTTCAAAATAAGAGAAAAACTTTGTATTTAATCCTCCTATTTTGTCAACAATTTCTCTTTTTATATATGCACATGCAAATACCACTCCCTGTACCTTTCGATCTTCTGCATATTGACCTATGTCCTTTTGTCCTCCCCCAATTTGCTGCCCCCAAAAAGTTTCTGGATAAATATATGTACCTGCGTGCAAAAATTCTCCATTTTCATTTATAAGTCGACATCCTACAACTCCATTTTTTTCATCTTCATAAGCTGTTTCTTGTAATTGTTGCAACCAATTCATCTGTGTTATAATAATATCATTATTCAATAAAACAATATCACCTGACTTAATTTGATCAATTGCGACATTATTTCCCCTTACAAATCCAAGGTTTTCGCCATTTTGAATCAAGGTAATCCATTTAATTGCTTCTAAATATTGTATTGTATCTCTTTCGCTTCCATTATCAACCACATATACATCTACATTTTGTTCATCAATAACACTGTCTTTCAAAGAATCTAAACATTTTTTTGTATAATCAAGTCCATTCCATGTCAATATAATAATTGATACCTTTCTCATATCGTTATATTACCTACTTTCTTTTTCGTTTTCAAGTTCTTTTACTCTTTTCTGCAACTGAATAATTTCCTTATTCATTTCTCCTAAAACATTATTGACCTGATTAATATACCTAGTTAACAATGCATTAATTTCCGTCTGTTGAAGTGCTACGTCATTCATATACCAACGTACTGTCTTTCTAACTAATTTCATAATAAAACTCTTTAATCGAGGAAATCTACCAATTACATTAATTGGTTTATTAATCTCTAATTTATAATTTTCATTAATTCTCGTTGCATTTTCTATTAATTCATCATAACTTTTTTTTACCAAATATCTTTGTCCACTATTTTCTATTCCATTTGTATCTTTCAAATTGATATAATTATTTACATTTTCCATAACGGATTCCACATCAGCATTTTTTCCTGAACCAATGATAAATTTTACCATATCATCCTCCATACATCAACGTCTTCGTATTTTCTTTCTTATCACTATATTTTATTTGTAGCATTTTCATATTTTTATTTCAATCACAATATACATATCAACAATTTATCTGTTGCGTTTTCTGAACAATTAACTTTCAATTCATTAATTTCTCTATCATTCTCTTCAATTTTCCAATAAAATATCATATCATTTTCTTCAATTTTTTCTTTTATCTCTTTATCCTTCCATTGAACAGAAATTTCTATAGGTTCTTCTATATTTTTGTGTATAAGCACCTTTATTTGTTTCAAAAATGTATATATAATTGCATTTTTTCTCTCATATATATGTCCCATTATAATTTTTTCATTATAAATTGTTCCTCGTTTATCAGACCATCCTTCTATAAACAATACACCTTTTTCCCTCTCCATCGCTTGTAAAATATATGGATTTTCTTTTTTTTTGTTTGTTTCTATTTCTTTTACTTTTCTCGCCGGAATTCCAGCATAAACAGCATTTGCCGGAATATTAGTATTCGGCACCACTACTGCTCCTGATGCTACGACCGCATTATCACCAATCGTACAAGGTCCTAAAATAGTACAACCTGACGCAAGCCAAACTCCTTTTCCAATCGTAATATTACACCCCTGCTTAATTTCTGCATCTCTACGCGGCAATCCTTCCAAATGCATATCATGACTTCCAGCTAAAATATTTACATTCGATCCAGCAAATGTATAATCACCAACAAAAATTTCACCCGAATTTGTATTAAAAAAACATGGAAATACAGCTGCTCTAGGCGATATATGCAATTTTTCACGTTCTCCCCAAATAGTCGGATGTATACTTAATTGAATATTCAACTGTTCTAACCATTCATTATTTGCAAGTATCTTTTCAAACGCCTGTGGGATTTTTACGCGCTCTAAATCTTCACATTTTTCCTTAGTCCCCGTAATTTCTCTTTTCAAATTTTCAATTTCAGATGTTACAAAATCATAATCTTTTCTAAACTGTTCTCTTTCATGTATTAGTTCATCTTGTTGTATTTTTATTTTTTCTTTTATGATTTTCTCATCAGAAACAATCTTCTGTTGTGTATTATTTAATTCTCTTTCCAATATTTCCATTCTTAAAGGAAGACCTTTAAGGAAATCTAGGATTTGAAGTGCTTTTCCAACAAACGGAATTCGATAAATTTTTCGCATATTTTTTCCTTCAATCAATTATCCAATTATGTGGCACGCTCACAATTCCTACTTCACTTACATTATTTTTTATGGTAATCAAACAAACTTCTCGCCAAAAATCATAATTAAACCCATCAGGTTTATGAAATGCTAAATCCATTGTATAATTTCCCGCTATAACTGGCAATCTTTCTATATTTAAGCGAATTTTTCCCCTTGTATTTAACTTTGTAGGTTCAGAATAATCAATCAATGTATTTGAACCATATATATATGTCTGGTCATCTCGATATATAGCCACCCCTATTACTGCATCATCAACTATTTTATTCGCCTTATACTCTATAAGAATGGAAAAAGGTTGTGTATTATAAAACTCATTTTGTTCCTTGCCATCTACGTCAACAACCCTAACGCTTTCCATAATTACTTCTTTACTTCCCCATCTCTTTTTATTTTCTACAGTTTCTTTTTTCTTTTCCTTTTCAACTTTTTCTATTTCTAATTCTCTTTTTTTATCTCCTTCTACCTTTTTCATGTTACAACCAGCAGCCTTTTCACTCATATATTCCATATAATGCGGATCAACAATTCTAGGTTTTCCTTCTTCTTTTATAAGCCCATCATGAATCCATATACTTCTATTGCATATTTGTTCAATCTGTGACATTGAGTGAGAAACAATAACTATTGTTGTTCCATGCGATTTAATTTCTCTTAATTTATTAAAGCACTTCGCTTGAAACGCAGCATCTCCAACCGCTAATATTTCATCAATCAATAATATGTCCGCATCTACATTAATTGCAACCGAAAAAGCTAATCGCATATACATTCCCGATGAATAAGTACGGACAGGATTATCAATAAACTCCTCCAATTCGGAAAATGCTATGATATCATCCAGCCTTGCATCAATCTCTTTTTTCGTTAGTCCAAAAATAGACGCATTTGTATAAATATTATCCCGACCACTCATATCCGGATGAAAGCCCGCCCCAAGTTCAATCAAACTGGAAACACGACCTTTCATTTCAATTGTACCACTATCCGGATACATAATTTTCGTCAAAAGTTTCAATGTCGTACTTTTTCCACATCCATTATGTCCGATCAACCCAACTGCTTCACCCTTTTTCACTTCAAAACTGATGCCATTGAGTACATTACGTTCTTCGTATTTTCTTCGATTTCGAAAAAGTGTCTTTTCTTTTAATGTATGGCCTTTATCCAAATAAACCTTAAATTTTTTTGTAATATTTTTTACTTCAATTGCATTCTCTGGTTTCATTATAATTCCTCTACAAAATGTTTCTGTAACCGTTCAAAAACAATCCACCCAATTACTAAAGCTACGATTCCTATCACGATAGCTGATAACAGATTCTCTAATTCAGGCACCTTCGCATAATACAAAATATCACGATATGCAATAATTACATATGACATAGGGTTAAGTGAAAATACCCAACGTACTTTCTCTGGAACCATATCATAAGAATACATAACAGGTGTAAGGAACTGCCATGCCATAGTAAGAATTCCAAGTACATATTCCAGATCCCGCAAATATACAGTTAATGCACACATGATCATTGTAAGCCCCAATGCCAAAACATATTCTACAATCATTACAATTGGCAGACATAACAATGCCGTCGGTTTCAATGGATACCTAGCAGCAATAAGCACAATAAAAATAACTATAAAACTAAGAAGCATATTAATAAACTGACTTGTCACATATGAAATTGGTAGCACTTCACGTGGAAAATATATCTTTTTTACCATATCCTGCTGTGCCATAATGCAGCTTGCGCCTCCCGCCAAAGATGTGCTGAAGAAAATCCACGGAATAAGTGCAACAAATAAAAACAAGTAGTAATCCTTAATTCCAGCCCTCATTATCGTAGAAAAAACCATCGTATAAACAATCAACTGAAACAACGGATTAAGAAATGTCCATAAAAAACCTAATGCAGATCCTTTATATCGTCCCTTTAAATCCCTTTTCACAAGAGAAACTATCATTTCTCTATATGCATATATTTCCTTTATTCGTTCTATCATGACATACTTCCTTTTAGTTATACTTCATTTGTCTAATAATTTCAATCACTTGCTGTGCAGAGTCTTCCCAACGAAATTTTTTTGCACGTTCAATTCCCTTTTCACTTAACACCCCTTGCATCTTCTTATCCTCTGCCAAATATAACATCGCCTCTGCAATCTGATCTACATTCATGGGGTCCACCAATATTCCTGCGTCTCCTACCACTTCCGGAAGTGAGGCTACATTTGAAGTAATTACTGGAGCACCACTTGCCATTGCTTCTAATGGTGGCAACCCAAATCCCTCATATAAAGATGGATACACAAAGGCAACTGCACCTCGCATCAATTTTGAAATATCTTCCAAATCTATGTATCCCAAAAATTTCACCACATTATTTAAGTGTAACTTATTTACTTCCTCAAAAATTTCATCATAAAGCCATCCTTTTTTTCCCGCAAGAACCAATTCTGGAATGTTTTCTCCTTTTCCCTGCATTTTTCCATATGCCTGTATCAATCGTTTTAAATTTTTGCGTGGTTCTATTGTCCCCTGGTAAAAGAAATAATCTTGGGCTAATCCATATTTTTTTTTCACATTTTCTATTTCACTCTGTGTATGATCGCTATGATAGTATTTGTTATCAATGCCTAAAGATATCACATGTATCTTTTCCTCGTTCACTCCCATATATTTAATTATTTCGCTTTTACTAAATTGCGAAATTGTAATAATTCTGTCTGCATTTTGACATGTTCTCTCCAATGCAGCATCCAAAGATACTTTTGTTTCTTTCCGAATGGTCTCCGGGAATGCTTTATATGCCATATCATGTACAAATGCAACCGTCTTTCCTTTTACCCCTGGTGGAATAATATAGTTAAAAAACAGTGTAATATCCGTCTCATTTCCAAAAAACAGCCAATACGGGATCGGTATTTTATTCCAAATGCGTGCATAAATTCCTCCATGAAACCAAGGAATCTTCTTTATATATATACCATTTTTCTTGTATATATCTACTAAACACTGCCGTTTATGATTTCCTCCCATAGTGAAGCAATTCAATTGAATCTGATCTTGCTTTTGTTTTTTCAAATTACATATAACGTTATGTGCCAGCCAGCCAATACCTGTTTTTTGTTCTTCAAAAAAGACTTGTCCGTCAATTGCAATTTTCACCTAATGCACTCCTATAAACATCCATTAATATTTCTGCAGACTTTTTCCACGTAAACTTTGCAGCTCTCTTTTGTCCTGCTTTTTTCAATTTTTCACGCAATTCTTCATTATCCATCATTTGTTCCATCGCATCAGACAATTCTTCAATATCTTCCGGATCAATCAATATTCCCGCATCTCCTACCACTTCCGGAAGTGATGTTGTTTTTGAAGTGATAACAGGCGTTCCACAAGCCATTGCTTCTAATGGTGGCATACCAAATCCTTCATAAAGTGATGGAAATACAAATGCTATCGCACCACTCATAAGTAACGGACTGTCCTTCTGTTCTACATATCCAGTAAAAATTACTTTTTCTTTCAGGTGGCATGTATCTACCATTTGAAAGATACTATCATAATACCAGCCTTTTCCTCCTGCCAGCACCAATTGTGGTACATTCTGACGTCTGTTCACCAGTTCTGCATACGCTTTTATTAATCTTTCCAGATTTTTACGAGGTTCAATTGTGCCTAAATACAAAAAATATTTTTCATCTATATGATATTTATTTTTAACTTCTTCTATTTTTTCTGCCGGATAGCCTATGCGAAACTCTTCATGGTTCACAGCACATGGAACAACCGTAATCTTCTGTGCATTTACTCTAAGATACTTTATAATCTCTTTTTTACTAAACTCTGAATCGGTAATAATATGATCCGCATGACGACAGGATTTTTTCAAGCTTAATCTTAACCAATTCCTAGTCTTTCGATTCACAGTCTCCGGATATGCTTTATAGCCCATATCATGAATGATAGTGATCTTTCTCCCCTGAACTCCAGGCGGAACAACAAAATTAAAAAATTGTGTAATATCCACATTTTCTCCAAAGAAAATTCTATGAGGAATCGGAATAAAATTCCATAGCAATCTATAAAGCACATTTGGAAACCATCTGCAATACTTCACTTTACAGCCTGCTTCTTCGTACACACGTAAATTTTGCAACTGTTCCTTGGAATATCCTTTCGAAAAGCATTGAATCACACATTCATTTTCTGGATATTTTGCTAATTCCAGAATTAAATTATGCGCACACCACGCAATTCCGGTTTTATTTCCTTTTAAAAATAATTGTCCATCAAAAGCTATTTTCATATTGCTTTTCCTTCATCCAGCAATTCCTGAAACACCTGCATATGTCTTTCTTTTAATTTCTGAGGTGTATATTCTTTCTGCACCATATCATAAGCCTGTCTTCCATACGTTTCTCGCATAGAATCATTTTCAGTCATCTCGTCCATCGCCTGTGTTAATTCCGATAGATTTCCCGGCTGAACGGTCAGCCCGGTAACCCCATCTATACTAACACACGGCACCCCACTTGGCAACGCAGTATTGATTACTGGTTTTCCAAATGCCATTGCTTCTATTTGCACCAAGGCAAATGCTTCTGCCTTTGATGTGGACGGCAGCACAAGAAAATCACAATTTTCAATGCATTGTAATTTTTCTTCTTCCGAAACCATACCGGTAAAACAAACTTTATTTAATCCAAGTTTTCTCGCTTGCTCATGTAATTCCTGTTCCAACGGACCTCCGCCTACAATAGTCAACGTACAATTTTTGTTCTTCATCTGTGCAAACGCTTTCAGCAACAGATCAAGTCCCTTGTACCACACCAATCTTCCCACAAACAAAATGTTAATAGGCTTATCATTGTCAATTGGAGTTTTTTCCCTCTGATTATAATACTTTTGTCCACGTTTGAGAATTCCATCACTTACGCAAAACGGAATCACCGTGCATTTTTCTTTATAATCACATAAAATATTCGAATGATCTATATTTCCCTGTGCAGACACCAATATCCGATCTGCTTTTTTTAGCGTATGGCGCACAAATACATTATAAATAGGCATTAGTAATTTATATTTATCAAAATCACAATGCCACCACACTACAAGCTTCCCTTTTACAAGTCCAAACAAAACTGCCAGATCGATCATCGGATATGGAAAATGATAAATCGTAATATCGGAATCCTTGGTTCTCCGATGTGCTGCCTGAAGAAATCGAATAGAAAACGGTGTAGAGGCGAAATCAAATAACTGGCTGCACCGATATACCGGAACTCCCTGATACTTCTCTACTGTCGATTTCCTGCCCCTTTTCGCCTGGCATACAACGATTTCCTGCTTTTCACCTTTCATGGCTGTTGCAATGCTTTCCATTACCGTCGCAATGCCACCGCCATTGTCTGGCCAATATATTTTAAATAATTGTACTATTTTCATATGATTATCCTTATTTTACACTGTCAAGGTTGCAGACAACATCACAATTATACCCCAGTTCCTTCAATAATTCAATGTTCGACATATCTCTGTCGCATTCTGTCTGTACACAGTTTCGGAAGAACTCAAAACATATTTTTTATTTCATTGTAATACTTTTGAACCCTTCTCCATCCCAATACATCAACAGCCCCAACCACAAAAGTCAATATCCAACTAATTAAAGTAATAAACACACCACCCAAATCATCTATCCTGACCACACTTCCATTCATCGCGCGCATAAATATCTCATAAAGAAATGGCTGCGGATCTTTAAAAATAAAAATATCAACCCATTCATACAGTATAAATACGGTCATGCTCCCCATGATGGCTAACAATACAATTATCTTTACAATCGTCCAAAACAGATTCTTCCCCTTTTTATCATTTTCCAAGCTAACCACACGCTTCTCAAGGTCATTATCCGTTTTCTCAGCTTTAGCCTCTACCATCTCTACCTTGTCATCCCCGGTCACCGGAGCAACGTTTTCTTCCGATTGCTCGACAACCACCGGACGGAATGGAATAATTTCTTTTTCCGGCTCGCATGTCATATGAAAGATATCCGGATACGTTTCTTTTGTATACTGCATAAAGTCATCCTTGGAAACACTGTAAAACGGTCTCCCCTCGTTTTCTACCCGTGTCGGTTCCAGGATTGCCTGACAGTAATAGCATTGATACGAAGCAGCAAATCCATCACATACGAAGACATTCTGACTATGGCATTGTGGACAGCTATAGTGTAATTCTTTTCGAACCAGATTTTTTGCACACAGAACCTGCAGCATACTTTTGGTATATGTAATTTCCAGATCCAGCCGTTCACTCAGGTCCTGCGTCGTAAACTGCTTACATTGCCTTTGTGTCAACTGCGGCAGGATTTTCATACATTGCCGAACCGCTTCTCTTTCGTTCATACTCTTTATAAAGCCCCCATATCTGCTGGAATTCTTCTTCCGAATAATATTTTCCATCCAAAATGTGCAGCGTCAGAAACTGATAATTATCAGCTTCATATTTCACTTGTAATACCCCTCGCGCTCTTGGAAAATTGACCGTCAGGGAAATAATTCTTTTCACGATATCCAAAGAATCCCTGATACACATAAACGTCTTGGCATCATAAATACAATCTACACCATTTTCTCCTGTTAAGTTTGCCGACAAATTATCTCTGTCACTGAATCGAATTTTTGATATATATTTTTCATCGCTTGGAAGAAGCGTATTCAATGCATGATCTTCCCGGTAATCATATAATGCCGTCTGTTGAATCAGGCGATATAGTTCTTCCTCTAAATTAATGATTCCATCCGGCATATATAATTTTCCGTCTTTTTGTTCCACATGATGCAACGGAATATTTTGTAACATTGCATCGATAATGCTGCTCAGGTTCTCTCGCTTATCATCAATCTCTTTTATATTTGGAAGCCGTTCAAAAAACTGGTTGAACAATTCTTTGCTCATATCATACAATACATTCTGCGGATCAGCCGCTCTATTGTTGTCCAATTCCAGTTCTAATGTTTCTTCTACTATACTATAGATCTTATCAAGCTGAATCTGCGGACGGCTCTCCTGTATAATTCCATGCTGATTCCATACTTTAACAATCATGCAGCGCTGTTCCAGGTCAATAGTTACCGGAAGATAGGAACACTCCTCCTCGATCGGACCTGCAGAATCTTTTAACATGCAGAATACAAAAATCAGATGCACCCTGATTAAATTTCCATTCCTTCTTTCTTCCTGTATCGCTGCAAGCTTCGTGGAGTCTTCCTTCTGTGGGATCGTCTCTATGATCTGGTTGTACGTCCAATCTGGGATCTGGAATTTGCGCATAAGTCTGCCCCACGAATCCCTGCTCTTTAATCGCAGACAGGTCGAAGCAGTTAATGAATACACGCGCATCAATCGATGATGACCATATAATAATTCTTGAAAGAAAAAATCATTCAGATCCTCAACAGAAATCAATCCGCTTTGACAAAGCTGTTCTAGCAAAACCCGATGGTCCGAAAAAGACAGCCTCTGCTCATTTGCAATTTTCTGTTCGGTAAGAAATCTATTCAGGCTTGTTGATGATATATTATCGATAAGTTCCTTAACTATATGCATTCCCTTGTCCTCTGTCTTCCGTAACCCCAAATCCAATAAATATTATTTTTATTATATCACGAACCTTTATCTTACTCAATGTAAAAAACCAGTCAGACTTATCATCCAACCGGTTTTATCACTTCTACCGAAACTATGGCTCCATATTTTTTAATAATGCATTAATATTCTGCGTATATAAGTTTTCACATAATTTCAAAATTTCTGTTTCAATCTGCTCATCGCTGATTGAAACTCCCCTCTCGGATCTGCAATTAATATCTCCAATTCATGAGACGTTCTCCAGCAATTTACAGCTTCTACAA
>ENA-OPXQ01000310-OPXQ01000310.1-human-gut-metagenome-genome-assembly--contig:-NODE-310-length-32720-cov-8.854584_pt1 | contig 32720 bp, 29 predicted proteins | sample MGYA00241769_ERZ502042 | MGnify/ENA primary metagenome ERZ502042 (study PRJEB25962, sample SAMEA2041934) | human gut metagenome | biome: human gut; feature: human-associated habitat; material: faeces...
TGCGAACGGACAAGAACTGAGTCCGGTTTTTCGTACAGCTCTTTTTGTAGAATAGGTTAGATAAATACACAGGGAGGATTTTGATATGGCACGAGCCGCATCGGCACCGAAGAAGGAGATTTCTATGGAGGAAGCTCTGTGGAAGTCCGCAGATAAACTCCGTGGTTCTGTCGAGCCAGCAGAATATAAACACGTCGTTCTCAGTCTCTTCTTTTTGAAGTTTGCCAGCGATAAGTTTGAGGCACAAAGGAAAGCTATTTCTGAAAAATACGGTGAGAAGTTTGTTGACAATGTTGCCTTCTATACGAAGGACAACGTATTCTTCCTGCCTGAGATCAGCCGTTGGTCTTTCATCATGGAGAATGCGAAACAGGATGACATTGCGCTGAAAATCGACACCGCCCTCTATACGATTGAGAAAGCGAATCCCGCACTGAAAGGCGCACTGCCGGACAACTACTACTCACGTCTTCACATCGACACAGCAAAGCTGGCATCACTGCTGGACGAGATTGATAAGATCAACACGGGCGATAAAGAGAATGACATTATCGGGCGGGTCTACGAATACTTCCTGAGCAAGTTTGCACTTGCGGAAGGCAAAGGCAAGGGCGAGTTCTATACGCCGAAGTGCATTGTCAATTTGATTGCAGAAATGATTGAACCGTATGATGGCATTCTCTACGACCCATGCTGCGGTTCTGGCGGTATGTTCGTGCAGTCAATGAAGTTCGTGGAGGCACATCACGGCAACAAGAAGAAGGTCTCTATCTACGGTCAGGAATATACAAACACGACGTACAAGCTGTGCAAAATGAATCTGGCTATTCGCGGCATCTCTGCAAACCTTGGAGAAATGGCAGCGAACACATTCACCAATGACCAGCACAAGGACCTCAAGGCAGATTACATTATGGCAAACCCGCCATTTAATCAGAAAGAATGGCGTGGTGATAATGAGCTGATTGATGATCCGCGCTGGGACGGCTATGAAGTTCCGCCCACGAGTAACGCAAACTATGGCTGGATTCTGAATATTGTTTCAAAGCTCTCTCAGAACGGCGTTGCCGGTTTCCTGCTTGCAAACGGCGCACTGTCTGACGATGGCACAGAGCTGAAAATCCGCCGTCAGCTCATCGAGAACAATCTCGTCGAAGCGATCATCATCCTTCCCCGCAACCTCTTCTACACCACCGACATCAGCGTTACGCTTTGGATTCTGAACAAGAATAAAAAGGCTCGTGTGGTTGAAGAAAACGGTGAGGTAAAACGCTTCCGCAACCGTGAGCGTGAGATCCTTTTCATGGACTTGCGGCAAATGGGAAGCCCCTACGAAAAGAAGTACATTGAACTGACAGAAGAAGACCGTGCGAAGGTCACGAGCGTCTACCACGCATGGCAGCAGGAAGGTTATGAAGAAACTTATCAGAATGTGCCTGAATTTTGTTACAGCGCATCCTTCGATGAGGTTGCAGAAAAGGGCTTTACCCTTGTTCCGAGCCGTTACATCGAGTTTGTAAACCGTGATGAGAACATCGACTTTGATACGAAAATGAAGACGCTGCAAAGTGAGCTTCGTGATCTGCTTGTTGCAGAAGAGAAGTCGAAGGCTGACCTGTTGACTGTGTTTAAGGAGCTGGGCTATGAAATCGAATTATGAACCACTTGGTAAACATATTCAGCTTGTTGATTATCGGAACTCCGAGGAAGTCACCAGCACTGTTCTTGGTATAAGCATCGACAAAGAATTTATGCCTTCCGTCGCAAATGTAATTGGCACAGATTTGAGCCGGTATAAGCTAATTAGCAAGGGGCTGTTTGCCTGTAACCCAATGCACGTTGGACGCGATGAACGACTTCCGATTGCGCTCTATGAGAAAGACAGCCCCGCAATAGTATCTCCGGCATATTTCATGTTTGAGATTATTGACCGCGACATCTTGAATGAAGAGTATTTGATGATGTGGTTTCGCAGACCGGAGTTTGATCGCGAGTGCTGGTTCATGACGGACGGCAGTGTTCGAGGCGGAATTACATGGGATGATCTTTGCCGTATAAAGCTCCCTGTCCCCTCCTATGCGAGACAATGTGAGATCGTCGAGTCCTACCGTACAATTACCGACCGCATTGCTTTGAAGAGAGCGGAAAATGATAATTTAGCAAATACCGAACAAGCTATTTTGGTCGAAGCAATAAGAAAAAATCAAACCGCGCCAACCGTGCTTGGCGACCTTGTGGATTTCATCGACGGAGATAGAGGTAAAAACTATCCCACATTTGAGGAATTTGCGTCCACAGGCTACTGCTTGTTCCTAAATGCTTCTAATGTGACATCAACAGGGTTTAATTTTGATACCTGTATGTTCGTCACTGAGGAAAAGGACAAGTCGATGAACAAAGGGCATTTGTCCCTTTATGACATTGTTCTTACATCTCGTGGAACACTTGGAAATGTAGCATTATACGATAGGCACATTAGGTACGAGAATATGCGGATTAACTCCGGTATGCTTATTATCCGTCCTAAGACCAATCAGCTTTCCCCATACTTTATATACGCTTTGTTAAAAAGCACGTATATGAAAGCGGCTATCGAGCGTTTTAGGTCTGGCTCGGCTCAACCACAGTTACCAATCAAGGATTTGCAGAAAATCTCCTTTGAAATTCCACAGTCCGATGCGGTTCTTACCGACTTAGACCGTCAATTTCTTTCCATTGAGGAAAGTATATCAATTAACAACAAGGAAATTGATAATCTGAAAGGACTAAGTGCAGTATTACTCGCAGAGTTAAGCCGCTAAATTATCATTTACCGTCCATTACTCTCACCAGTGGCGAGAGTTTTACCCTAAGAACTGCCACTGTAAAGTCGTTCTCTGAGAATATTCAAAGGAGACACGACAATGAAAGAACAACTGATTCAAGAAGTGCAGCGTCAGATGCTTCCTTATCTGAACAACGCACAGTTAAAACAGCTTCAATACGTCCTTGAAGGGGTATTGAGTGGTATAGAGTTGAGCCACAGCGCAGGCACAGCAAAAACCGTAAAGGTCGATACGGTTGCCTGTTTCATCAACGCAAAACGTATTGAAGGCTGCTCGGAAAAAACCTTGAGCTATTACCGTCAGACCATTGCATCAATGTTGTCCGGTATCGAAAAAGAACCTCAAGAAATTGTGACCGAGGACTTGCGAAAGTACCTAACAGAGTATCAGGCAAGCCGGAAGTCAAGCAAGGTCACGATAGACAATATACGCCGCATCCTGTCCAGCTACTTTTCGTGGCTTGAAGATGAAGACTACATCGTGAAAAGTCCGGTGCGCCGGATTCACAAAGTAAAAACGGCAAAGGTGATCAAGGAAACCTACACCGATGAGGCATTGGAAATCATGCGGGACAACTGCTGCAATGTCCGTGATCTTGCTATGATTGACCTTCTTGCATCCTCCGGAATGCGAGTCGGTGAGATGGTAGCTCTCAACCGCGATGACATCAACTTCAATGAACGCGAGTGCGTGGTTTTCGGAAAAGGGAGCAAAGAACGGATCGTCTATTTCGATGCAAGGACGAAAATCCATCTGCAAAACTATCTGGAAAGCCGTACAGATACCTGTTCAGCGTTGTTTGTCTCTCTGACTTCACCGCATGACCGTTTGCAGATCGGCGGCGTAGAAAGACGGCTTCGAGAACTGGGGAAAAGACTGAATTTGCCTCGTGTCCACCCACATAAGTTCCGAAGGACGTTGGCAACATCCGCCATAGACAAAGGGATGCCCATAGAGCAAGTCCAGCAGCTCTTAGGGCATCAGAAAATCGACACGACCATGCACTATGCTATGGTCAAACAGCAAAATGTCAAGCTGGCACACAGAAAATACATAGGGTGAGGTGTCACGATGAAAGAAGGATATAGGCTGCTTGGAGACTTCATTCGCCAAGTCGATGTCAGGAATACGGATGGAAAAGAGGAAAACCTTTTAGGTGTTTCCGTCCAAAAGATGTTTATTCCCTCCATTGCAAACACGGTTGGTACCGACTTTACGAAATACAAGGTAGTCAAGCGGGGGCAGTTTACCTACATTCCAGATACTTCTCGGCGTGGAGACAAAATTGGTATTGCTCTTCTAACGGATTATGATGAGGGGCTTGTCAGCAATATCTATACCGTTTTTGAAGTGAAAGATGAAAACGAGCTACTGCCCGAATACCTAATGCTCTGGTTCAGCAGACCGGAGTTTGATCGCTATGCACGTTTTAAGTCTCACGGCAGCGTCCGGGAAATTATGGACTGGGATGAAATGTGCAAGGTTGAACTGCCTGTCCCCTCTATCGAGAAGCAACGCAGCATTGTAAAGGCATACAATACGATCACGGATCGGATTGAACTCAAGCGGAAGATAAATGATAATTTAGCGGCTTGAAAAATCATGGAGCATTAAATGCGGTAGCAGAAGTTCACGTGCCTCCACTAATTTTTCAATTTCAAAGCCTACGCTAAAAATCTCTTTGTATATTGGCTCAAGCGTTGCATTAAACCTTCTGGCAATATCAATCGGGGGGATTTGAATTTTCTCTTCGGTAATAAATGCAGAGAAGTTAAAGTTCTTTAGTCCGGTTGAACTGTTCTCATAGTTGAACATAACTCCATTTCGATAGAGATATGTCCAATATTGAAAAAAGAAATACAGATATTCGGAACGAATATTCATAATGCGGCAGAAGTTCGAGCATATAAGGTCTTCCTTATGGTATGCAAGAACAGCATCAGGGATCAGGGCAACCCGTCCTGTTGCCTGAACAGGGCTTCCTCCTGATATTTCGACAACAATATTATCAGCCGTGATTCTTTTTGAAGAAAGGTTTTTGGGGAGAATATACCTCGTTGGTGCCGCTGAAATACTTCCGAGGTTCAGGGCTGGAATATCCGTACCTCTAATGCAAGTAACCTTGCTCGTATAATTGCCTTTAGGCTGCTCCTGCCCCCAATCTCCACCAATAGTTTCTTTGATAAGCTGCGAGAATGTGCCTACATCACATTTTTCGGCAATGCTTGTTGCGAAAAACATTTTACAAAAGAGTGCATTGGCGGTTTCCGCTAAATTATCATTTTCCTACGAAGGGAGGGACGAAAATGGACAAGGAAACATTGATCAGAATTACCGAAGAACTTCACCAGGGAGCTTTCGACGCAAAAGCCTACTACCTGATCATGCAGCAGTATCGGAAGAACCAACATAATTATGCCGAAGAGATGAAGGTTTCGCCAGCATTCTACCATACAGTCTATGATGCCCTGATGAAAGCCTGTTTCATGGAGATTGCCAAACTGTATGATAGCTCGAATGGTGTCGTGTCCATTGGAACCCTCCTTGCTAAATGCGAGGAAAACCAAGACCTTTTCCCAAAGTACAGAGAAACTTTGACGGTGGATCATGACGGAACAACCTTTTCCTACCCGGTCCCATATCAGCACCAACTCAAGCCACAAGAGGAATGCTTCTTTAAGAACCGGGTTGAGGCAGATAGAAAACTCTTTGCAGCGTTTGATATTCCTGATGCGGACAATGTTCCTGTTCGGGTGGATTTAACTTTCCCGGAGTTTTTGGATCTATATCAGAAACGTTTCAACGGACTGAGCAAAAAGAGAGATAACATCCGAATGCAGAGAAACAAACTCTATGCCCACAACGATGAGCAGCGCATCGTGAACAGTGAGAACCTTCCGGATCGTTACCCTATTTCCTATCCGGACGTTCAGGAAATGATAGACTTTGCGCTTGATTGTACGGGCTTGATTCTTGGTATTCTCACAGATGTAAACCGCGCAAAGAAATACTCAAATATAGATGACTGGGAAGGTACACTCATGCTGGCACGTCTGGGTTTGAAGTATCAGGAGTACGACTTCCAGCAAAGTGAAAAAGCTTTTGAAGCAGAAATGCGGAGGCAGTTAGGGGGAAATGATAATGGCGAACTTCAATGAGCATTCTCTTGAAATGTCCATCATGGAGCTTTTTCAGGATGAAGGTTATATTTATCTGAATGGAGAACAGATCCACCGTGAACGTTCTGAGGTCCTGCTTATTGATGATTTGCGGAAGTACCTCCTGAACAGATACGCCGCAGATGGACTTACCCCCAGCGAAGTTGATAGCATCATCCTTCGCCTGAGGTCTATTTCCGGCACGATCTACGAAGCAAACAAAGCTGTCTGTAAAATGATTTGTGACGGCTTCATCTTCAACCGTGAAGATCACACAAAGAAAGACCTTTATATTGAGCTGATTGACTTTGATGAGCCAGAGAAAAATGTGTTCAAGATTATCAATCAATTTGAAATTGAAGGCATCAACAACCAGTTACGCATACCGGACGGGATTATATTCATCAATGGCATTCCTGTTGTTGTGCTTGAGTTCAAGAGCGCGGTCAAAGAGAATACAACGATCATGGACGCCTATACTCAGCTCACCGTGCGTTATCGCCGTGATATTCCCGAACTCTTCAAGTATAACGCCTTCATCGTAATAAGCGATGGCGCAAATAACAAATACGGTTCCTTTTTCTCCCCGTATGACTTCTTCTATGCGTGGAGAAAGATTGAAGCTGACGATAAGGAATTAGACGGCATCAATTCCCTTGTAACTATGGTGAGCGGACTGTTCCGGAAAGAACGGCTTTTGGCAGTCATCAAGGATTTTGTCTATTTCCCTGATAGCTCGGACAAGGACCTCAAAATCGTCTGCCGCTATCCTCAGTATTTTGCTGCGGTCAAGCTGTTTGAGAATATCAAGGCACATCTCAGACCGGAGGGGGACGGCAAGGGCGGCACGTACTTCGGCGCGACAGGCTGCGGAAAAAGCTATACTATGCTCTTCCTCACAAGAATGCTTATGAAGAGTACCTTCTTCCATAGCCCTACAATCCTGATTATTACCGACCGAACGGATTTGGATGACCAGCTCTCAAAGCAGTTTGTAGCATCTAAGAAGTACATTGGTGACGAAACCGTTGTGAGCATTGATTCCCGCGAAAAGCTGCGTCAGGAACTTCAAGGCAGGACAAGCGGCGGGGTGTACATGACCACCATCCAAAAGTTCACCGAGGACTTGGAGCTTCTGACGGATAGAGCGAATGTGATCTGCATATCCGATGAAGCACACCGTAGTCAGATAAACCTCGATCAGAAAGTCAAGGTCACTGCCGAAGGTGTAGAGCGAAGCTATGGATTCGCAAAGTACCTACACGATTCTCTCCCCAATGCTACCTATGTCGGTTTCACCGGCACGCCCGTAGATGGCACGATTGAAGTCTTCGGTCCGGTTGTCGATGCCTACACAATGACAGAGGCGGTCAAAGACGGTATCACAGTCAACCTTGTCTACGACGGACGCGCTGCACGGGTCACGCTTGATCAGGCAAAGGTTCGGGAAATTGAAGATTATTATGATCGCTGTGCTGTTGAAGGCGCAAATGAGCATCAGATTGAGGAAAGCCAGAAGGCGGTTGCTCATATTGATGCGATCATCGGTGATCCTGACCGACTTCACGCAGTTGCGGAGGACTTCATTAACCACTATGAGACCCGCGTTGCCGAAGGAGCTACCGTTGCAGGAAAAGCAATGTTTGTCTGCTCTAATCGCAAGATTGCATACGCTTTTTATCAGATTATAGTTGGAATGAGACCGGAATGGGCAGAGAAAAAGGTTTGCCCTGACGGGGTTCAACTGACGGAAAAAGAGAAAAAGGAACTCAAACCCATCGAGAAGATCAAGCTCATCATGACGCGAAATAAAGATGATGAGCCTGAGCTATATGAAATGCTGGGAACGAAAGAGGATCGCAAGGAGTTTGACCGTCAGTTTAAGAACGTTAAATCAAACTTCAAAATTGCCATCGTTGTTGATATGTGGCTTACCGGCTTCGACGTACCGGCACTCGACACAATCTACATCGACAAGCCCATCCAGCAGCACAGCCTTATCCAGACGATTTCCCGCGTCAACCGCGTCTATACCGGCAAGGACAAGGGCTTGATCGTGGACTACATCGGCATTAAGAAAAACATGAATCTCGCCCTCAAGAAATACACCAACTTTGAGAGCGATGAGTTTGAAGGCGTCGACCAGTCTATCACGATTGTTAAAGACCAGCTCGATGTCTTGGCTCAGATGTTCCACAACTTCAATAGCACGGATTACTTCAACGGCTCACCGAAAGAGCAGCTTGCTTGCCTCAATCGGGCTGTTGAGTATGTACAGCTCACGGAAGATTTGGAAACTCGCTTTATGGCGGCAGTCAAACGCATGAAACAAGCGTTCAACCTATGCAGTTCAAGTGAGGCTATCTCTGATAAAGAAAAGGACTATCTGCACTTCTACTGTGCTGTGCGCTCTATTCTTTTCAAACTCACAAAGGGTGATGCCCCTGACATTTCACAAATGAATACCCGTGTCCGTGAACTTCTTGAAGGTGCAATTCAATCTGATGGTATAGAGGAACTGTTTGAGACGGGAAAGCACATCTCTGTTGATATTTTCAGTGACGAGTATCTGGATAAGATCAATGCAATCCAACTTCCAAACACAAAGATAAAGGTGTTGCAGAGGCTTCTTTCTCAAGCGATTGATGAGTATAAAAAGGTCAACCGCATTATGGGCATGGAGTTCTCAGACCGCCTCAAGCGGGTTGTTGATGAGTACAACAATCGCCGTCGTGATGAGGCTTTTGCTAATGAAGTTCTTGACGATGTGGCGGAGCAGCTTGCGAAGCTCCTTGAAGAACTCAAAAAGGAAAAAGACTCCTTCAAGGGCATGGGAATTGACTACGAGGAAAAAGCCTTTTATGACATTCTCAAGGCGGTTGCCAAGAAGTATGAGTTCGAGTACCCGGACGATAAGATGATTGAATTGTCAAAGCGGATTAAGATTATTGTCGATGACAAAGCTAAATACACCGACTGGTCTACCCGTGATGACATTAAGGCAAATCTGCAAGTTGACCTCATACTGCTACTGGATGAATTTGACTATCCCCCCGTAACCATTGATGATGTCTACAAGGAGGTTCTGGAACAAGCTGAAAACTTCAAAAAGTACGCTCAATAACCAGCGTTCCATCGAAAGGAGTAGATCATGGGCAATTCAGTCATGTTGAATGGCGTCGAATATGCCGGAGAACAGATTGCCTACAAAGACAGCACCTATGAACTTGTGTCAAAGGTAGCATATCTGATCGGCGTCCCGCTCCGTATTTTTCAAAATGAACACGAGCCGCCGAAGATAGAGATATACGACCGGCTTGAACAGGATAAAAATGCCCGTATCATTCGCAATCTCTGTATCATCCGCACCGCCATTGAGCGCAACTACCGGAAAATAAATGACATCATGCGGATGGAGTATCGAGGGCTGCTTTCAATGCCAGAGATCATCCCGGCTTCCAGTATGCAGCAGCTTTCAAACGACGGAATCAGCTTTATCAAAAAGTCGAGTACAAAGCTCTGCCACCACATTATCGAGATTAACCGGCTGATTTCAGACCGCATTAACAACTGCAAAAGCCTCTTTCCAATCTGGATTAACTGGACGTACATAAAAGAGCTGTTCATTATGCCAAACGGCTTGACAGAGGACGGAACGAAAGATGCTGCCGATATTTATTACGCAAGTCTCTCCTACTACCCCTATCAAATGTATATCAACTGGGTACCGATGGACGAGGGTAATGTCCTCTATAATGATAAGAAGTTTGCTACCCTGCTTTATCAATGGCATTGCGACGCCTTCACGGAATACAGTAAAGTCTCTGATGCAGGGGCTTTTGTAAAAAACAATATCTACGACTTCATTGATGACAGCGAGAAGACCGTATTGGTGGTGGACTGCGAAAACTCCGACCCGTACAAGCTGTGTGCCACGCTCAAAAATCTTGATTATGAGGTCATGAAGAAAATTACGGCGATCATTCTCTTTGATGACGTACATACCGCTACGGCATGGCGGATTCTTGAAAACTACACCCGCATCCCCGTTGAGCATATCATGATTGAGCGGATCAAGCAGAACAAATCACTGGTAGACATCAAGCTCACCGCAAGAGCCTGTCAGGAACACTACCAAAAGCAAGTGGATTCCTTCGTCATCGTCTCAAGCGATTCCGACTACTGGGGGCTGATTTCTTCCTTACCGGACGCCAGATTCCTTGTCATGATTGAGCGGGAAAAATGCGGACCGGATATGAAGGCAGCACTTGCAGAATCAGGGATATTCTACTGCTATCTGGATGACTTCTACTCCGGCAACAGCGAGGACATCAAGAAAAACGCACTGTTCAAGGAGATGTACCGCTGGATTGACAACTCCGTTCACCTGAATGTCAACGATATGTTTGATGCAGCTCTGCGAAACACGAGGATCGAAATGTCTCCCGCAGAGCGGCGGCAGTTCTATGAGAAGCACATCAGGCACATGACGCTGACTATCGACGAGAACGGAAACGTCAGCATTGAACTGAAACGCGGATAGCCTTGGTTTCTATTCCGGGAGGAATGTGGATGGACAACAGATTCTATTTTGGATTCAATACATCGGAGGAACGGAAAAAGCGCAGAAAAGCAGAGCTGTACTCCATGAGTGAGCAAGTCAGCACCTTCTTTTGGGATGAAGCCCCGCAGCATGGCTTGGAAATGCGTGAAGGGCAGCAGGATATGTCCTTTGAGATTGTGGACGCCCTCATAAACGATCAGCATTTTGCGATTGAAGCTGGCGTGGGCATTGGAAAGTCCTTTGGCTATCTTGTGCCGGTGCTGCTGTACAGCAAACGCATGAACAAGCCGGTTATCATCGCAACCTCGACCATTGCGCTTCAAGAACAGCTCTGGCGCGATGTCCACGCGGTAATGCCCCTTCTTGGGCTGAACAGAGACGTAATCCTCGCAAAAGGACAGACCCATTATCTCTGCAACAAACGCGCAGATGAGTATATGTGTGACCCGAAGGCTGACCCACCGGACGCGCTCAAAGAAGGAATCCAGCAGGGGTATGAGGAACGCAAGGATTTCCCGGAGGTTTTGCCGCAAGGCGTCTGGGACAAGGTAAATGTGCAGCGGTTCAGCATGAAGAATTGTGGCTTCTGTGAAAAGAAGTGCAAGTATTACAAAGTCCGCGCAGCATTAAAGTTTACGGATGGAGTGGTACTGTGCAATCAGGATTTTCTAACCCAGCATCTGATGAAACTCCGGCGCGGTCAGGAAGGGATGATTAACGCCGCCGCTGATCTGCTTGTCGTGGATGAAGCACACAACTTGGATGATAAGGTGCGGAGTGCCACAACGGAGCGTTTCGGGCAAGGTATGCTCTTTGGAATGATTAAGAGCGCATTCTATGAGCTGCGATCCTTTGACCAGAGCAGTGTGTCAGGTGAAAAGCGAGAGGCAGAGAGCGCAATCATCGCCTTCTATAACTGCCTGAAAGCACAAGTCCAAAAGCAGATCAACGAGGCAGAGCAGGATATGCGCTACGCTGACCGCTTTTTCTTCGACAACAATGGCAGTGCGATTGAACTGCTTACCGAGATGAACGCCGCTATACACAACCTTTCGTCCAGCATTCAGATTTATTCCAGCATGGATTTCAGAAACAACCGTTCCTTTGCTGCCTCTGATGATTTGGATGCCGTCAGCGAGTCCCTTTCAGAGCTTCTTGACCGGATAGATGATATGCTGATCTGGATTGAGCAGCACGGCAGCAACACGGAACTCGTCTATTGCCCTAAAAACACAAAAGAAATTGTGAGCCGCCTATACTTCAATGGTGATGAAAGAACCATCTTGACCTCTGCCACGCTGACGAACGCCACGAGCGGGTCTCTGGAAGAACAGTATTCTTACTTTATCAGCAATACCGGCTTTCCCGCTGGTGATCGCGGCTGCTTATCCGAGCCAAAGCCTTCCCCATATCCATACGATGAACACGCCATGATCTACTATTGCGACGATCTCCCGCACCCGACCAGAGAACATGAAGCCTTCATTGAAAAGGGTGTGGAGCGACTGCTTGAGATCCTGAGCATTTCCAATGGAAAGGCACTCGTGCTGTTTACGGCAAAGACCGACATGGAAGAGGTCTACTCCATTCTCAGTGAGAAAAATCTTCCGTACAAAATCTTGATGCAGCAGCCGGGATCGTCGCAGGACAAGGTGCTGCTTGAGTTTAAGGAAGATACGAACTCCGTACTTCTGGGGACGGGTGCATATTGGGAAGGAATCAGCATTGAAGGAAAAAGCCTTTCCAATGTCATCATTTTCCGGCTTCCGTTCCCTGTCCCCGATCCAATTATCGAGTATAAGTGTTCCGTCGCAAAGGATGCCCTGATGGATGTCCGCGTTCCCGAAATGATTATCAAGCTCAAGCAAGGTATCGGGCGATTGATCCGCAATTTCACAGACACCGGCATTGTCTGCATTATCGACCGAAGACTGCGGGACGAGCCGCCGGAACGCTATCATGACATTACATGGGACTCCCTGCCTATCAAAAATCGGACAAGCAGTTTGGACGAACTTAGGATGTTTTACGAAGGTCTGCCCTCAGCCAAGGAATGATGATACAAACGGCAGTCTCTTCGGAAACATAGAGCAGCCCCCCAAAAAACGACAATCAGAAAACGGAGGTGTATCATGTTGTACAATGAAAATCTGCACGAAGAAGAACGACATCTGATCCAGCAGATTGCCGAGCAAACAGAGAAAGGTAAAATTGGCTGGGAACTGACGGAGTATAATCCGCTGTCATTTCTGAATGAGGACAAGATAGACAAAAACCCAGCAGTAATCTGTCAGTCCTTCTCCTTTGAAGCGATCATCGGCGGCTCCCGTTACGAGCTTGATGTCATGGAGAATATTGATGTGCCGTCCGGTATGGGAGACTACACCATAACCTTGACGCGGGATGAAACCGAAAATTATCTTAAAATTGAGGATGCGCTTTCCTTTGACTGTGACCGCTATGAATGCACACCGGAGGAAGTCGCAGAGCGATTTACGGACAGCCCCATTGTCCGTCTCTGCAACGCCATCATTCCTGCCACGCTTGGGCAAGAGGATTTAGAAGAGGTCTTCACATGGGCAAGGTTTTTCAATGAGACTGGCATTTCTGCAAAGCTGATGAATCATCCTCTGACCAAGCTCTGTGAAAAGCTGTTCGACGAACACCGTCTGATGGACTTCCATCGCTGCGTCTTGGATGTGGACTATCGAAAGCTGCTCCTAAATGAACTGGCTCATAACTAAGACACGGAAAAACGCCCCCGACACTGTGCCAGACGCACAGTGCCGGGGGCGTTCCCGTTTCCAGCGATTTATTTTTCTCTCGGCAAGGGACCGTTCATAAGGTGACACTTTCCGTTTTACGAAGCCGCGAAAATTCGATGTGTTCCGTGGAGAAGTTCACTGGGCAGCATACGCCGTACACGTTTCCAATAATCACCGAGTAGTGCAATGTGTATTCACTATCGGGAAATACTTCACGGTTTTCGCAACGCTTGATTCAGGAGTGAAATTTTTGTTTTATTCCCGCGTGACATCAAGGGAAACCGGATTGATAACGATGATAGATTTGCCCTTTTTGTGGGCATATCTCACGGTGTTCCCGGTACCGCTGGGGCATCCATTCCATACTGCGAGAATATAATCGGCGTGATCTACCATGTACCGATTTCTCTTGTCCATGCAGTCCGGCGTGTACTCCCGTTGCAGCATGGTCTCCTTGTCACACTTTGCCGCGATATTATAATACCGTTCCCGTGAAGCCACAGACCATTTGATCGCTTGTGTCTCACAAGGGATTGCGCTTTCCAGAGTAATGTGAGGGTATTTTGATTTCAAATCAAGTACAATTTCCGCAGCGTACATATCAACACCAAGAGCCATGCCGGTAATAAAATGCGTGACACCCTCGTTCTCGATGAGTGCTACAATCTGATCCCGCATAACAGACTTCAAAGAAGTACAACGCTTATCGGATTCATCAAAGCCGAATGGAAGACTCTGCGGTCTATGACCGGTAAACGCACAAGTCTTGCCTTGAACGGATTGCTTTGCAGCTTTTTGAGCAGACTTTCTAAACTCAATAATGCGCGACATGACACCCCTTCTTTCACTCTTTTGGTAGGTAACTCCATTCTATCACCCTCATCACGGACAGTCAACGCATTGTCGTTAGTAAAATCAACGACGGCGTACCGTGGATAATGACACCGCCGTTAGGTACACTAAATGCAAAGGTGGTGAGGCTATGCGAGAGAAGAAGGACATCAATATTGAAATCGGCGGCAATATTCAAGTGGCAAGAGAACAGGCGGGCTATACGCAGGACACGCTCTCAGAAATGCTTGGCATGACGCCGAATCACCTGAGCGCTATTGAGCGTGGTGCTTCCGGTATTTCTCTTGAAGCCTTGCAGCGTCTTTGCCGTTTGCTGGGCGTCAGTGCGGACCGAATTATCTTTGGGACCGATGAGCCAGAAGCGGAAGCCCTTGCGCTTGCCAGACGTATTTCGGATATAAAGCCGGAATACCGGCAACAGGTTCAAGAGCTGCTGTCCGCTATTTTGAATATGTCATAAAAAAAAAGCCTCTGCCGACACCCAAAACGGGCATCGACAGAGGCTTTTGGTTCGTTTTCCGGGCATTCAAACAAGTGCCGAAATCGACACTTATTCTCGCTCTATTACTGGAACTGTGCGTGGAATATAATCACACTGGGCGGTCATTCCTCGTCGCTCTGAGGCTTGCAATCACAGGCTTTTTCGACCCCTAACTGTCTACACTGCGATGCCCTGCGGGAGAAGTGCGGACAGGCGATGAGATCCGCACGGAAGCTCTGCTTGCAGCTATGGACGCAGCGGACGCAGAAGCGGTTATACTTCCGGCGTCCGCTATCTCCTATGAAGAACGACCACTCCTGCCGCCACTTCTGACTTCTGCTCACAGCTCAATCTCTCCTTTGTGCTTTTGGGGAGGGCAGCATTCCTTCTGCTTTTCAGCCTTTGCGGACTTGAGCCTGTCCATGATGGAGGACTTTTCGCCCCTTTCGGGGGCTTTGACCTCTGCGGTCTTGCCCTCCTTCGGACCGTTGTTGATGATCCCATCAATCATGCCGTAGTCATCCTCCATCGACATCTCCGCTGCCTTGAGGTAGTTTTCCTTCTCAAGAGCCGCCATCCAGCTTTCCTTGCTGATACCGAGCATTCCGCCCTTTGCCGCATGATCGGCAATCTCTTTTGCATCTACGCACAAGCCCTCGGTGTTATCGGAATAGAGACGGTAAACCTCGCAGCCCTTCTCCAAAGCCTTCTCAGCCGCCTCCTGACCGGCGGGAAGAACGCCAGCCCATGCGTAGCCGTAGTCCTTCATATCCTGAACAGAGAGCGCGGGATCAGGCATTTCCGACACTTCCTTGACCTCAAGGTCGAGAAGGCGGAGAGTGTCATCGTCAAAGCCGTTGTAGACATCATCAAGGACGAGCTTGCCGCGCTCATCGACAATGATACAGGCAGCTTCATCGCCGTAGGTGTCATGCTCCATCAGGTAAAAGCTGTGACCGCCGACTTCGTGCCGGTCAATGGTGTGCCACGTCCCGATGTGACCGGCAACCGTCAGACCGGAGGTATCGGCGTTCATCTCAAAGTCCTTCTGCTGGGCGACTTCCTGTTTCTGCTGTTCCTTCGAGATCATGGGGATCGCAACAATCTTATCGCCCAACTTAACAAACTGCTCCGGCACTTTGAAGTGGTCAGAGAACTTCTGCATCTGCTCTACGGTCAGAGAGCCGAAGCTGTCATCCGTCAAGCCAACTACCAAGAATGTTCCGGCAACAACGTCGTAGATGTCACCGTCCTCATCACGCAGAGCGCGGTTCAGGGGCAAACCTTCCAGCTTGCCTTCCTCGTTGCAGACTAAGGCAACCGGGTCTTCGTAGGGATAAATCGCCTCGATGCAGCCGCCGACCTCATGCTGCAAGGACTCCAGACCGGAGTCAATCTCCTTCACATAAGCCTCCTTTCCCGGCTCAACGACGAGAACGGCGATGGTGCTGTCACGCTCGGCGGCTTTCCCTGAGCCGGTAATCCGGTATTCGTCGGGAATATCATCAAGATCGCCGTTGAACTGTCTGTCCCACCTCTCGCTTGCGACGCGGACATAGCCTTCATCGGTGAAGCGTCCCTGCTCATCCATCGCAATGTCGCGCCCATAGCGTTCATAGTCGATGTAATTTGCCAGAGGACCGAGATCCTTTTCGGAGTAGATACCGGCTTCGTGGGCGTAATAATAGCCAAGGTCGGATTCGTCGTTGATACCGGGCATGATGTCGTAGCAGTCCAGATTGAACGTCAGGTTGATGAGATCGTCGATGTCGCTGACCTCATCGCAGCCTGCCTCCATAATAGCAACGAGCTTTTCCTGATCGCTGAGGGAAAGCTCGTCAATCAAAGCGGCAAGGTAGTTGAGCTTATCAAGACTCTCGTACTCGCCAAGCATCTTCTGGACGCCGTAGATCGGGCATTCGTAGTCGGTGATAAACCACTCTTCGTAGGGCTGACCGAACTCATCCTGCTTGCCGATCCCGATGCGCTCAAAGACCTTCTGCATCTCTTCTTCGGTGGTGGGCAGCTTTACCCACTCACCGACCAGCATACCCTCGTTGTACTTGCCAAGGTTTGTGACGAAGGCTTCAAAATCACCGTCTAATACGGGCATAGGCATCCTCCTTTCAGTCATCTACCATGCCGTCCGGCATGATATACAGTTCCTCAAACTCCGCGTCGGTCATGGCTTCGAGCTTCCGGACGGTCTTATACATCAGCTCCGCGATCTCGCCGTCCATGTCGTTCAGGGTGACGCCCTTCATATCGTCGATCAGCCGCTTCCGGCTGGACGTGTTGAAGCAGCACATCAGGTTGATTTCTTCCACGGTAAAGTTTTTCATATCAGAGTTCCATATCCTTTCCTTTTGATTTCTGCGGTTTCGGCGTGTGGGGCGGCTGTCCTTTCTGCGCGGATTTCAGCTTGTCGCGGATGGATTCACGGGCAGCGGGCTTCTTCGGGATGGTGTCGTAGATGGCAGTTCCGGCATCCTCCACATAGGCGCGGACATACTGGATGGTCTCAGAAAAGCGGATGGGGTGGTTCTTGTCCTCGATGTTGGTCAGCCGGACTTCATCAGCGGCAAAATCAACCGCGTCGATTCTGCACTTGATCCCATCCACATTCAGCGTTGCGCCGACAGGAATGTAATCTGCGGCTTTGAGTTCCTTGAAGGTCTCGCCGTCCTTGCTGAGAAAGACATCTGCGCCGGACTTCCAGAGCTTATGAGAACCGGCTACCCACGCAGTTTCACGGAAACCGGTCACCGGTATGGAGGGCTTGCCGCGCACCTTCTTTTCAAGGAGCTTTGTGCCGAGAAGCGGCGCGGCTTTCTGAGCGTCCTTGCCGTACAGCTCAAAATAGCCGTTCTGGGCAAAGCAAACCAGCGCGTCCGGATGAGCCTTTTTGACTGCCTCATATTTGCGGAGTTCTGCAACGGGCAGAGGCGCAAGCACCTCTGTTTTCTCTGCCTCCGGCAATCTGTCACGACGGGTTTTCTGCTTCGACAGCACTTCCGCCAGAGCATCCGCGTCCTTCGGGAGCGTCTGGTGGGTTTTGACGCCGCCATGCTCGCCAACCAGAGCCATTGCTGCATCGAAGCTGCTGCGGCAGGGCGCGTCCAGCACAAAACCGTCTGCGAAGGTCAGCCGGTCATGATCCGGCGCAACCGAGTTCTGCGCCACATTTGCCGCCTGTTCCCGGTAGTTGATCTCAAAGACATCTCCGAAGATCTTGCCGCGCTTGACGGTTTTCGGGATAATGACGCGGGCAATGCACTCGTCGTAGGTCTGTTCCGCGTAAAAGCGGAAGGTGTTGTGATCCCGCGTCCCCTGAATAAAGACCTGATTTTCGTTGAGACAGTGCGTTCCATGCGGACGGCAGAACCACATCAGCGTTTTGTCTTCGGGATTCCGGCTTTCGGCAGCGCGGCGGATGATACGCTTGTCGATGTCGAAGTCTTCCTTGTAGCTGTCTACATGACTGTCCACGAGCTTCTGCAGCTCCGCAACGATGTCAACATCTGTGTATTTCTTCATGCTTCTCCTTTCTCACAACTCCATGTCGTGCGTTTTGGATTTGACCGGGGATTTCTTCTCCGGCTGCTGTTTTGCGGCAGCTTTGAGCTGGTCGCGGATGGAGGGCTTTTCCTGCTTCTGCTCCTGCTTGACGTATTCCAGCGTCGGCATCAGCTCACGGTAGCAGCCCTGTGTTTTCCGCGACGCATGACGGCGATGGATTTTGAACAGCGGCTCACCGTTCTGCGTGACCGTGTTGCCCTCGATCCTGACGCCGTTCCGCGCCAGCAGATTGAAGGAATGATTAGAGGCGCGATAGGACGCCCGCATACCGTCATTGTTATAGGCAATCTGCCCCTTGAGCGTGTCCATGACGGCGGCTTTGATTTCTTTCTCTTCCGCAGTCAGACGGTGCGCTTTCGGTGCTTGCGCTGATTCCTCCGGCATGGGGGCAATGGGAGAATTGACCTCCACGGTTTTTACCTCAATAGAGGCAATTTCATCGTTCTCCCATGCAACGACCTCCGGGTCTCTTTCCTCTGCTTTCTCAGAAGTGACTTCCTTCTCAGGTTCGGTCTGCTGTCGGAACGCATCGACGAAAAGGGCGGTCAGTCCGGGATTGGGTTTATCCACAAGGAAACGAGAGGCATTCTCCGGGCAGACATCGACGCTCTTTGCCCACTCCTTGAGGGGCTGCGGAATGCGCCCGTCAAAGTCTTTCTGTTGAATCGTGTTTGCAAGAACGTACCTGACGCGCTCCGGAGAGAACTGCTCAAGGACGCTTTTCACGGCGGCATCCGCATCCAGCCGGTTGTCTCCGTAGTTGGAGCTGATCGCAGCTTCAATCGCACGGCGGCATTCCACGTTTGCGGCGAGAGAAGCACGATATGACTCCAGCTCACCGGCTTCATAGGCATAATTCGCCGTCTCACGGTAAATGGGAACTTCCGGCTTTTCCTCCGGAACAGCTTCCTTTACGGGAGCTTCGACTTCCATCTCTGCGGACTGTGCTTTCTCTGCCAGCAGCACCTTGAGCTTGGCGTCAATGCCCTCGATCATCTCAGCCGCCGTCTTGCGGATGGTGTCCAGAGAGCTTTTCAGTTCCTTGGTTTCCTTGCCGGATGACCAACCGGCGATGTAACCGAAGGAGTAGTCCGAGGTTTCAATGCCATACCGTTGGCAGACGGTGTAGGCAACGCTTTCCGCTTCAACCTCCTTGGTGTGCCGATCCTTCTTATCTTCTGGCGCGGCTTTTTCATCCGGCTTGACGGCGTGGAGCTTTGCGTGGGCGATCTCGTGAATGGCGGTCTTGACCGTCTGGATTTCGCTCATGCCCTCCTGAATGGCAATGCGGCTTTCAACCGGAGAGAAGAATCCCTTTGCACCGCCCGGAATGTCCTCAAAGGAAATAGGGACGGGAGATTCCTGCTTGAGCGCATCGAAGAACGCTTCGTAGTTTTCGACGGTGCCTTTCAGCTCATCGACGATGATGTCCGGAAGCTCCTTGCCATCCGTCTGGGAAACATCAAAGACACTCACCACCTTGAAGGCAGGACGCAGAACCTCAACTGTTTCTGTGATAGCCTTCCCATCTGCGCCGATCACCGGCTTCTGCGTCGCGGGGTCAATCTTCTCACGCTCTTCCTGCGCCTTGTACGGCGCGGGAGCAAGAATCTTGATGCCCTTTTCGCCCTTCATGACCTGACGGTCAAAGTTGCGCTGCCACGAGGTATAACCGGCAACATAGGTTGCCTCCGGCTTCTGCATCGCAATGAGCAGCGTGTTGTTGAAGGAATAGTTGTAGAACTTGGACATCGTGCGGAGATATTCCTTGAACCGCTCGGATTCAAACAGCTCCTTGATGCCCCGTTCCAGCTTGTCCGTGATTTCGCGGACTTGCTGTGCATTTTTGTTTTCAGCCATCTCAAACCTCCATTTCTCATTTGCTTTTGGGCGAAGAAAACCCCGTCTGGGATTTGCTCAGTAAACGAGCCTTTACCTCAGACGGGGTTTCTCTGCGCGTCATCCGACGATGGAAGATGTTATCCTCGTTCTCCCATTCAATCAGCCGGTCAAACATATCCGGGTGCTTTGTGACCATGTGCAGCAGCTCCGAGTCACTGGCGTTGGGACAGAACCAGCAGCCGTTTCTTCGGCAGTGAGCGTAGATTGGGGAAAGCAGCCCGTGTTCCTGACAGAGCTTGTAGGCGTCCGCCTCGGTCATACCGTATTTGGCAAGCAGACTGACCTTCGTTATTCCATCCAGACGAGCAAGGCGTTTTGGCTCATCCTCCGCGATGCCGACATAGCTCACAGTGTCCGGCGAGAGTGCGGCATTGTACTTGCGGACTGGCGGGATTTTGCAGTCACGATTGACTGCACACATACCAGCCCATGCGAACCCGCGAACCTCGCCCTTATGAGGCCCGCGGGTGATGACATGATGAAATACGTCATCGTAGGTCTTGTCCGCGTGGAGAATGGTGAACTTGATGCCCAGCTCCTTTTCACAGAAGGGCTTGAGCCGGTCATAGATGAAGTCCCGGTGTTCCGGGACTTCGCCGCTTGAGTTCTTATCAAACATGACCTCGCTGAAAACCGCCTCGTCCAGCGGCTCATTGTGCTGTGCAGCCAGCAGGAGCGTTGCCACGCTGTCTTTGCCTCCGCTGCAAGAGGCAACATACTTCGGGCGACTCATCGGTCAAACTCCATCTTGAAGCTGACGTATTTGCCACCGCTGTCATCCAGCCGGATCACTGCGTCGTAGAGCTGAGGCTTCTTCGGTGTGTAAAGCCCGGTCACTCGACACCAGCCCTTGTCCAGCAGCTCCTTTGCAATCTTCTTGGTCAGCTTCTTTTTTTTACTGGAAAAGAACTTATTGTCTTCCCACAGGCAGAAGGAGCAGTCTTTATTCGAGCAGTAGAAGTTGCCCTTGCCGACGTAGACCGGAAAGCCGCAGCGGGGACATTTGCCGATTTCCTCCTTGCCCGTGCCGAAACGCTGGGCTTCGGCATCAGAAAGAAACGGATAGGCTTTGACAAGATCCCCGGTCATCCGGACAATGCCGCTGAGGAAGGCATCCGCATCCGCCTTGCCGCGCTCAATCTCCATGAGCGTGTTTTCCCATTCCGCCGTCATTGCGGGAGAGGTGATCTGTTCCGGCAGGACGCAGACAAGGTTGCAGCCGTCCTTTGTGGGAATGAGGGATTTGCCTTTACGCTCTGCAAAGCCGGACTTCACCAGCTTTTCAATGATACCGGCGCGAGTCGCGGGAGTGCCGAGACCTTTCTTCTCGGTGTCATCGTCAAACTGATCGTTTCCGGCAGTCTCCATTGCAGACAGGAGCGTGTCTTCCGTGTACTGCTTTGGGGGCGTTGTGAAGTGTTCGGTGACGCTGGCAGACACACCATCCAGAACATCGCCCTCATGGACTTCGGGCAGGGACTTCATGGGATCATCCTTTTCCTTCGTCTTGAGGGAGGACTTGAACAGCTCTTCGATGGCTTTCCATCCGTTTTGAACGACGGTCTTCCCCTTGGTTTTGAACTCGTAGCCCTCGCAGGAGAGCGAGATCTGCGTTTCTGCGTAGGTGTGCTTCTCGCCGGTCGCACACAGAAGGCGCATCCCGACAAGATTGAGGATTTTCTGCTCCGACTGAGGGAGCGCCGAAACATCCTGCTTTTCGAGCTGGACGGTCGGGAGAATAGCGTGGTGATCTGTGACCTTGCTGTTGTCGGTTACGCGGGCAGTGTCCGGCGTAATCGAAACGCCGGAGAAAAGCGGAAGCTGGCGGCAGACAATAGAAATCACCTGACGGGCGGTGTCCTCCATATCATCCGTAATAAACTGGCTGTCCGTGCGCGGATAGGTCAGGAGCTTCTTTTCGTAGAGTGTTTGTACGAGATCGAGCGTCTGCTGGGCGGTGAAGCCGTAGTAGCGGTTCGCCTCGCGCTGCAAGGTGGTCAGATCATAGAGCTTCGGAGGATTGACGGTTTTCGTCTCCCGCTTGAGAGAAGAAACGACGGCTTGCTTTTTCTCGCAAGCCGCCGCAATTCTTTTTGCTTCCTCTTCGGTTCTGACCTTTTCCAGATCGGCGGTCAGATCGTCCTTGCCGACGTGGACGTTGAAATACTGCTCCTTCTGGAACGTGGAGATTTTCCCGTCGCGCTCCACCAGCATTGCAAGGGTCGGCGTCTGAACGCGCCCGACCACCAGCTTCTTGTGATAGAGCGTGGTGAAAAGGCGGGTGCCGTTGATACCGACAATCCAGTCTGCCTTCGAGCGGCTGAGTGCCGCTTCATAGAGGCGGTCATATTCCTTGCCGTCCCGGAGATGGTTGAAGCCTTCGCGGATGGCGGAGTCCTCCAATGAGCTGATCCATAGACGCTTGAAGGGCTTGGTGCATCCGGCTTTGTCGTAGACCAGCCGGAAGATCAGCTCACCCTCGCGTCCTGCATCGGTTGCGCAGACCAGCTCGGTGACGCGCTTGTCCTTCATGAGAGCGGACAGCACCTTGAACTGCTGTGCTTTGTCCTTCGTGACCTCAAACATCCAGCTTTCCGGAACAATGGGCAGATCGTCATACCGCCACTTGGCATACCGCTCATCGTAGGAGCTGGCGTCTGCCAGCTCCACCAGATGACCAAAGCACCACGAAACGATGTAATTGCCGCCCTCCATGTAGCCGTCCTTGCGGGACGTCGCGCCCAACACCTTTGCGATGGACTGGGCAACGCTGGGCTTTTCAGCAATGACTAAGATCAATCTTCATCACCATCCGTTTCGGCATCCTCCGCAATCTGCGGCTCTTCATCCTCATTGATGTACGGCTCTTCCTCGTAGCCTTCATCATCAAAGAAGTCCATATCTTCATCCTTGGGCTTTCTGCCCTTGACGAACTTGATGTAGTAATAAGCTGCACCCGCAGCACCGGCAAGAACGAAGATGACGAGGATCATGCCGATGTTGGATTTCTTTTCGGGTTTAGGGGCGGGAGCATCGGTTTCCGCATCCTTGTCCGGCTCAGGTGTAACGGGGGCTGTGCCGGTGCATTCGCTCATGTTGGTCTTGCAGACCGGGCAGTCGGTGTTGACCTGACCGGCAGCGCATTTTTCCTTGCAGTTACAGGTGGTCAGAGCCGCCGCAGTGTCATCATCCAGCAGCGCAAGCAGATCGCTTTCATCGACCATGTTGAGGAAGTATGTCTGATACTGTTCCTCGTCCTCATTGATGGGTGCATCGTAGTCGATGACAATGAAGAAGGTGTTGCCGCTTTTCGTCTGGACAGTGATGAACTGTTTGTTGGTTGCCTTGTCATAGAGCAAGTCGCGGGTGTAGGCATTGCCCTCATCGTCAATCGGCTCACCCTTCGACTTTTCCGGCGCGGGAGTAGTCTCAGGCTGCTGTTCCGGCTGGGTTGCCTCTGTGACCGGAAGGTTCTGATCGGTGTCATCGGCATAGGCAAACGCCGTGACAGAGAAGCAGGACAGAACCATGACGCAGACCGCAAGGACGGTCAGAAAACGAAACTTCTTACGCATTGTCGATTACCTCCATATTTTCAGCGTGCTTGGTGCCGCCCTTCATGGAAGACAGGAACGCCATGATCTGATCCTTATCCATCACCATAGAGCGCACGGTATTGATGATTTCAAGGTTTTCCAGCTCTGTCTTCTTGTCATACAGCTCCTTGAGCTGTCCTTCGATTTCGGACTTCTTCTTTTCAGCCTTCTCAATGTCGGAGAGGACTTTCTGATACTTGGGATTCATGCAAAACTCCTTTCTTTTAATAGGCGGGTCTTCCGAAGGCGTAGAAATGCTGCTGCCAGTAGGAAGAATTGATGGATGTGTACTGAATGGGGTCGCCGCAGTGGATCATGACCCCATCACCGACGTAAATGCCGACGTGAGACACACCGGGGGTGTCATACGTCCCGACGAAAAAGATGAGATCACCGGGCTGTGCGTTTGCCTTTGAAACCGGCGTACAGACGTTGTAAAGCCCCTGTGCGCCAAGCCGCCCGGTATTCACAAGTCCGCTGTTTGTGAGAACGTAGCTGACGAAGCCAGAGCAGTCAAAGGACGTGTCGGGATTGGAGCCGCCCCACACATACGGATAGCCGAGATACTTTTCCGCCTCGGCAATCAGTGTCGCAAACTTCTCATCAGCCAGATACTCCGGGTTGACATCGTAGTCGGCGGGAGGATTGGTGATGTACTTGTCCACATAGGGAGAGTCACCGAACAGATCCTCGCGGTTGCCCAGCACCGACATATACGTTGCGTACATGGAAAGCTGTTCCTGAGACATGATGTAGACCGGGACATGGGAGAGATTGAAGTTTTCGAGCTTCACGTTGCAGATGTAGTAGTCATACGGGACGCGATAGGTTTCCGTGTGCGTGTTGCCGTCTGCGTCCGTCCATGTGTCGGTCTCCGTGCGGTATCTGGTTTCGACGATAACCTCTTCGGTGAGGATGTACTGCTTTTCAAACAGCATTTGGAGCGTACCCTGCACCTCATCCAGCGTGAACTCGCCCTCGTGGAGAGCCGAGAGAATGGAGATCAGCACATACGGGTCATGCTCAATATCATCCAGATCGAAGTGGTATTCATCGTAGTTGTGAGTGCTTTCGTAGGTGTCGAGATAGCGTTGCAGCTCCTGCTCCATTTGGCAATACTGCGCTTCTGCGCCCAGCATCGCATCATCCTCGCTGAGATAGGAGGAAGCGATAACCGACGAACCGGTAGAGGTGAGCATCGAACACGAGCTGATTCCGGCACCGAGCAAAACGAGAAGGGCAATTCCGACTCCGATCCAGATGAAGACCTTCTTGTTCTTCTCAAAGAACTCCTTGATCTTGTCGGACGCCTTCTCACCGAGCTTCTTGCCGGTACTTTTTGTGGCAGTTCCGGCGGTCTGAGACCCGGCATTTCGAGCGGAGGCATATTCCTTCTTGATGCTCTGCTTCTGGTAGTGCTTGTTCATGTTCTGCTTCTTCATCTCAGGATGCTCCTGCTGATTTCTCTCATATTGGAGCTTTGCATCCGCAGCATCCGCCTTATGTTCCAGCTTGGAGACCTTCTCATAGGGCTTGTTGACGCTTTTTTCTCTGTGATGACTGAAATGCCTTGCGGCGGTCTCTGCGACAATCTCTGTTTTGTGCGCCGCCTCAACCGCCGTGTTTTCCTGCTCGACCTCATGGATTTTGCCGTGAATGCCGGAAGCGAGGGTGTCTCCGACCTTGCGGACGGTTTTATCTGCCTCAAATTGCAGCTTTCCTTTGCCCTTCGGCTTTTTTAGCTCATCTTCAAAATGAAGGCGGGTTTTGCCCTTGCCGGTCTCTTCATCAAAGACTCGCTCCTTCTTGAGAACTTTGTGCGTGGGCAGCTTCTCGCGGGCAGCATCCAGACGCTCATGCGCCTTCTCGGACTTCCTTTCGATCTTTTGCATCCGCTTCGTGGGCGGGACGGCATCGTCCGAGACCGGCTTTGCGGAGGCGGTCTCTGCCGCTTGAGTGAGAATGGCATCCGCGTCAACGGCTTCAACCGCAGAGGTCTTGCGCAGCTTGTGCGTGACAACCGTTTCGGCAATCACCGTGCCGGTATGAGAAGAAACACCGCGCTGCTCCAAAGCAGGGGGCTTGAACGGCGTTTCCGAGGGCAGCGGTTCAGGTGCATTCTGGGGTGGATTTTCTGCCCTTTTCTCTTCTGTGACGGACGTTTCCGAGGGCGGCTGTGTGTTATTATCCTCGGCGTGTTCCACCTGAAACTGACGCTGTTGACGGCGCATCTGCACCTTTTTCTGTTCCTCCGCAGAAAGAGCTTCGGAAGGCTCGGCTGTCTTAGCGGGCTTGACCAACTCTGCATCTTCCAGCCGCCTTGACACACGCTGCTCGGTGCCAGCCGTCAGGTTTTCCACGACCGCGCCCTCCCGCGTCATCCGCACGACTACCTTGTCGCGGGCTTTGAGTTCCGGTTCCTTGGGCATCAAATTTCACCTCCGATCCGCTTGTAGGCAAGATCGGTGTATTCAGGGTTCAACTCGATGCCGATGAAATGACGCCCCATCTGCGCAGCAACCATGCCGGTTGTGCCGCTTCCCATAAAGGGGTCAAGCACAATGCCGCCTTCGGGACAACCGGCGAGAAGGCAGGTTTCAACCAGCTTCGGAGGATAGGCGGCATAGTGACCGCCCTTGAAGGGGACGGTGTTGATCTTCCAGACATCGCGCTTGTTGCGGAGCGGATTGATGTCACAATCCTTGATCTCGCCATGCTCACGGGGGCGGTTGATGGTCTGCGGCTGAGGCTGACCGGGAACGGGCTTCCCGTATTTGTTGCCGCCCTTCATGCCGCGCTTGAGGCGTTCTGCCGTTGCGGGGGCAATCGGCTCGGAGATCGCCTTGTAGTCAAAGAAATACTTCTTGGACTTGGAGAACAGGAAAATATGCTCGTAGCAGCGGGATAGGCGGTCTTTCACGCTCTCCGGCATGGGGTTATCCTTCATCCAGATGATGTCGTTGCGCAGATACCAGCCTGTATCACGGAGGGCAAACGCCAGCATCCACGGAATGCCGATCATGTCCTTTGGCTTGCAGCCCTCAACCTTGTTGTTGAGAGCCACAGCCTGACCGTTTCTGCCGTTGGGGTTCTTCGGGTCAATAAAACCACCCTGATTGCCCTTTCCGGCGTAGGTGTCCGAAATGTTCAGCCAGAGCGTTCCATCCGGACGCAAAACGCGCCTGACTTCGGTAAACACTTCCGTCAGGCGCGAGATATATTCCTTCGGCGTTGTCTCTCTGCCGATCTGAGCCTCCATGCCGTAATCACGGAGCGCGTAATACGGAGGGGACGTCACACAGCAATGAACGCTGTCATTGGGCAGGGTTTTCAGGATTTCAAGGCAATCGCCGGTATGAATGATGTCAAGTTGTATGGTGGTGTACCTCCTGTTCTGTTGGATTTGCGTTTCCATTGAAATGTTGGCTGTAACACCCGACAACATTTCAATGGGCATCAGTCGGAGTAATACTCGTCCGGCTCGTAGTCCTCGTCGAGATCGTCAATCTCGTCTGCCCAACGGTCGAAGATTTCCTCGGCTTCCTTCGCCGCGTCGCGGTAGAGACTCAGGCGGTTCTTCTCAAAGGCAGCGAAGGCGGGAAAGAACTTGCCGAACTCGCGGATTGCCTTCACATCCTGCGTGCGCATATCTGCGACGCACTGAATGATTTCGGACATCGTGAGCAGATCGTCGATCATCAGCTCATACTCGCCCTTGGGGATAGAAACGGTTTCATCTTCACCCGCGTCAGCGAAAGGGGTATTCTCATCGTTGTTGCTGCACTCAGAAACATCAACATTGAAGTAAAAGCCGATCATATCCACGGCTACTTTGGTCATAATCTGACGCGCTTCCTTGACCTTTTCGTCGATGTCCTCCCTCACATGGAGATAGGCGCGGTGATGCTTCTTGAGGTCGCTTTCCAGTCGGATCAGATCGGTCAGCTCCCACAGAGCCTTAAACAGCGCGGAGGTGTTCTCTCCGTATTCGATAGCGTCCACGTAGGGAATGGTAATCATCTTGTTGTTCATATTCAAAAATCCTCCTTAGTTCTGTACGGTTTCTTCTAAACGGGTGGTCATGATACGGTAGAGCTGGGTGTCCTTCGGGAAATCGTCCTTGAAGGGAACGATGGTCGAGCCGTAGAAGATCAGCCCCTCACCGGCATTGGAATTGGTGATGTAGTTCTGCTGGCTGGGCGAGATGTTCAGCGCCTTCGAGAGAATCTGCCGGTCGCCGGATGCCTGATTCAGAAGGTAGACAAAATCCGAGTTTTCAAAAATGTTCTCCACCTCGCGGGAGGCAAGAAGATCCTTGACGTTCTGCGTGATTCCGGTCGGGATGCCGCCCCATTTTCTGAAACGCTTCCAGATTTCCACGCTGTACGCGGCGGTCTGTTCCTCTTTCAGCAAAAGGTGGAACTCGTCCATGTAGTAGCGCGTTGCCTTGTGCTGGGCGCGGTTGATGGTAACTCTGTTCCACACCTGATCCTGCACGATCAGCATACCGAGCTTTTTGAGCTGCTTGCCGAGTTCGCGGATGTCATAGCAGACAAAGCGGTTGTTGACATCCACATTCGTTCTGTGATTGAAGACGTTCAGAGAGCCGTGAACATAGATTTCAAGGGCAGTTGCGATGCGCTGTGCCTCCGGTTCCTTCTGATTTCTCAGAATGTTGTAGAGGTCTTCGAGGATCGGCATTTTCTCCGGTTTGGGGTCTGCAAGGAACTCCTGATAGACCATGCGGACACTGCGGTCAATGATGGTCTTCTCAACCGGCTGCAAGCCGTCCTTGCCGCCGACAATCAGCTCGCACATGGAGAGGATGAAGTCGGATTTCAGCGTCAGCGGGTTTTCCTCTTCGGAGTAGTTCGTGTTGATGTCCAGCGGATTGATGTAATCCGTGCTGACCGGCGAGATGCGGATGACCTGACCGCCGAGCTTCTGCACGAGGGGAAAATACTCGGCCTCGGGGTCGCAGACGATGATGTCATCCTCTGTGATGAGGAATGCGTTCGTCATTTCACGCTTGGCGGAGAAGGATTTACCGGAACCGGGCGTACCCAAGATCAGCCCGTTGGGGTTTTTGAGCTGCTTGCGGTCAACCATGATCATGTTGTTGGACAGCGCGTTCAGCCCGTAGTAGAGAGCTTCGCCGCCCTGAAAAAGCTCCTGCGTGGTGAACGGCACAAAAACCGCTGTGCTGGAAGTGGTCAGTCCGCGTTCGATCTCCACCTGATTGACTCCGATAGGCAGAGAGGACATCAGCCCTTCCTCCTGCTGGAAGTCAAGACGCTTGAGCGCACAGTTATACTTTTGGGCAATGGCTGCGGTCTGAAACACCGCGTTTTCGAGCTTCTGGCGATTGGTTGCCGTGTTCATGATGAGGATAGTCACAAGGAACAGTCTCTCGTTGCGGGTCTGGAGATCCTGCAACAGACGCTTTGCCTCACCGCCGAAGGTGGCGAGATCGGACGGGATGATGTCCATATCGTAGCCGGAGCGGACTGCCTTTTTCTGCTCTTCAATCTTCATCTTGTCGAGGTCGGTGATCTTCGACTTGATGCTCTTGATTGCCTTCGCCTGGTCAATCGTCCGGATATGAAAATTGACCGTGATGTTGCTGTCCATCTCAAGGAAGTCGGCAAGCATACGGTCATTGAGTTCCGGCGCGAGGATTTGCAGGAAGCTCACCGCACCGATGGTTTTGCCCATCTTGAAGCACTTACCTTCACGGAAGTCAAAGGAAGTGGGGGCGATGAAGTCCTTGCTGGAAAGCCCCGTCCGGGCGACCATATCGAAGGAAAAGCGGAACGGCTCATTGCTGTCCATATTGAACACATCATGAAGCACTTTCAGCCGTTCGTAGCCGGACAGCGGCTCGGTTTTCACGCCGAGAGTTTTGAAGTTGTTGAGGATGTCGGTTTCAATGCGTTCGAGCTTCGGCTTTGCCGTGCGGAGGGAGTCCGCCTCAATGCCGAAGGTGATGTACTTCTTCTTGACCAGTCCGTTGTTGCCCTTGGTGAGCTGGCTTTGCAGCATACCGGAATACTCGGAGCGGATGTCGTTGAAGGCGTCCTCCTGTGCCGGAATGTTGATGCGCTTGCGGAACTCATTGAGGCTTGCCTTCTGATTGATGAAGGAGAGCTGGACGAAAATCGAACTGTCGAAGTAGTTCAGAAAGTCGCACCAGTTCTCAAAGATGGCGGTCTTATCATCGTTCTGCGCAAGCTGGTAGTTGATGTCCTCAAAGGCGATGGACTTCGTGTAGAGGCGGCTGTTCACCTTGCAGATACCGTCGCGGCACATCTCCACATAGGGAATGGTCTGCTGGGCGGACTTGCGGACTTTCTTTGCCTTCCTGTCCTTTTTCTTCTGCATGACGATCCGCTTCTTTTCCTGAGCGGAAAGGGCATCACCGTAAACGACGCCGTTTTTGACGGTCATCTTAGGCTTTGCCTTTGCTGTGCTGTTGTTCAAGCTGCAATTCCTCCTGTTCTTTGATTTTCTGCTGAATTTCAGCGTAGAGATTGTTTGTGCGATAGGGACGCACCTTGTCCCGGATAAACATGGACTGTACGATGTGGTACAGATACTTCTCGGCGGGCTGACCGTCCTTCTCGTAGAGCGCGAAGAAGATGAACGGGAGCATGATCACCACCATCAGCATTGCCGCCGTAGACAAGTCGAGATGTGCCTTCGCCAGAAAGAAGATCGGGACACCGACTGCCGCAGCGATGGAAAAACAAATGAGCTGCCGCTTGGTCAGGTTGAACATGACCTTCGTTTTGACGCGGTTAAGATCCTTTGGGACCGGAACAAATGCCATTGACTGTTTCCTCCTTTCTAAGCTGCTTCTCATAGCGCAGCTTCATTTGTGCGGGATATTGATCCTCCTTCGGCTGACGCTTGCCTGTCCAGCGAAGCCCACCCGCTTTGCCTTGGCAGATCCAGCCGGAAGCCCGAAGGCTTGCACCGTTTTCACTTTCCAGTGTGTAGGTGATGATGCGCTTATAGCCCATAGCCGCAGCAGCTCTTGCCGCCGCGCCGTAGAGAAAGCTGCAAGCGTTCTTCTCTCCGTTGGTGCATAGCCTTGTAACCTCCAATGTGAAGCCGTCATCCAGATACCGGCTGACGGGACGCCCGGCGATGATCACGCCGACCAGCTCACCGTCTGCTTCACAGCCGATGGAGAACTTGTGACCGGCAACCGGCTTGTGATGCCGTTGATGCTGCCGGACATACTCGTTGGCGTCTCGAAGAGAGATGGGTCTTAGCCGCAGCATGATGTTTCCTCCATTGGAAGGTGAGCCGTGCATTCGACCTCATTGCCCCAAACGTCCCAGCCTTCGGGAGACTGACGGGCAAAAAGCTCTACGCGGGGAAGGTCTCCCATGAGCCGAACAATGCGCTCCCGCGCTTCATCCGGCTTTTTGGAATGCTCTTCGATGTGACTGAGGATGACCTGACGCACACCGGCGTCAACTCGCTTCGGGTGCCCCTTTGTGGCAAGGATGCAGATTTCCGCGTTCGCCCTTGTCCAGTAGCCCATGCCGGTGAAGAGGTCATCGTTCTTGCGGTTTTGCTTCACCCATACAAAAGCCACGGTCTTATAAGAAAAGCCCCATGCCGTCAGCACTTCGAGTGCTTCACAGAGGCACGGGAACGTGATCCAGAGAAACAGAGTGCAGTCCTTAGCGGCAAGCTCACCGACCGGAAGTGCCTTGATGTCTTCAATGCACATTGTCGGGTAGTGGCTTTCCGCCGACCGCCCCTGTCCCTTCTTGGAGTAAGTCCGATACGCCCAAGGGGGATCGGCGTAGATGATGCTGTACTTCTTCATGCTGCCGACCTCCTTAGTGCGCATGGAAGATGGATTTTGCAAGGCTTCCGGTCTTGAACAGCGAGAAGCACAGAATGACCGTGTACGCTGCCACAGAGAACAGAGCCGAATGAATGTTGTCTGCGATGATCATGCCGTTGATCAGCACCGCATAGATGCCGACGCAGACCATGATGAGAAAGCCCTGAAATGCCAGAGCGAACAAGCCTTTCAGATAGTTCGTGCCGATGCTGCCCCATTCGCGGTTGCTCATGGTTGCGATGGGAATAGGCGCAATGCTCACGGTGCAGTAAATCTCAATCATGCGCCCGTAGAGAATGACCGTAATGAGGATCGCCATGATTTTGAGGCACAGGCTGATCAGAAGCGTTTCTATCGACAGTCCGAGCAGTTCTCCGACGCCCATGTTCTCCATGCCGGTACGCATCTGCGCAATCGTCGAATCAATATCAATGCTGGTGTTGCCGTGGATTACTCCGGCTGCACCGGAAACCACGTTCTGCCCGATGTCGAATACTGCCATCACGATGTCAAACGTGTGCGTCACGAGGTAGATCGCCACAGCCGCCTTGAAAAACCACTTAAAGAACATCCAAGTGTCCATGTCGTGAAGGTTGTTTTTCTCGGTGATCATGGAAATCAGCTCGTAGCACAAAACGAAGGTGATGATGATACCAGCGATGGGGACTATCACGTTTTCGGATAGTCCCCGGATCATCTGGTACACGCCGCCATTCCAGCCGGACGGTGTTTGCCCGACCTCGGCGGCAATCGTTCCTACCTTCTCGTTGACATCGGTGAACATATTGGTCAGGTTGCTCTCGATCCATCCGATCAGCATATCCTTGAGAGCCTGTTCGATCTTTTCTAAAATGCTGCCCAATATTTCACCACCCTTCGGTTAAGCTGGGCTTGCCGTGGATTAGCCGAACAAACCGGAGAGCAGGGGGATGAGGGTCGTGCCGATCAGCACTACACCGCCGCCAGCCATGAGCTGCTTGATGCCCTGAGACTTGGCACCGGGGTTATCGTTGCCGTAGCCCTCCATGAGATTGACCACTCCCCACACCGCAAGACCCGCACCGAGCGCGATAACGAGTGTCTGAAGAACCGTGACAGCCTGATTGATGAAAGCCATAGATTTTCCTCCTTGAT
>ENA-OPXQ01000312-OPXQ01000312.1-human-gut-metagenome-genome-assembly--contig:-NODE-312-length-32630-cov-7.275825_pt1 | contig 32630 bp, 26 predicted proteins | sample MGYA00241769_ERZ502042 | MGnify/ENA primary metagenome ERZ502042 (study PRJEB25962, sample SAMEA2041934) | human gut metagenome | biome: human gut; feature: human-associated habitat; material: faeces...
GACCGTGTCTGGACATGCAGTGCTTGTGGAACTACGCATAACCGTGACCACAATGCTGCCATTAACATTCGCAATGTAGGATTACTGGGATTGTATCCCGCATAATCCAATTCTCACCCACGCTATGCCGCCAGCAACAGCGGTGAACGCCCATTGTACTCGGTAGCACGGACGGAAACCGTGCCTAACAGTCCGTCGAGTGGTGAATAAATTGGAGTCCTGCGGGATTTCAAGCCCCCGCGTTTAGGCGGGGGTAGTTGACGAACCACAGCCGATACAATCTCAACGAAGAGCCTGATGCTTGCTGGAAGGTGTACAGCAGTAAAAACAAACATCAAATAAAAAAACGCGGCTTAAAAAGAAAGGCTGCTATATAAAATAGCAAGAAACATTTGCAAAAATAACAATCAGCGCGAAAGGGACGTCCCTTTCCATACGGAGAAGAACTCCGTAAGGATGGGTTCTGGTTGCTTCCTGCGCTGCGCGGGGGTGGCACATCTGGGTAAACTGATTGACCTGTATTCTTATCCGGTCAGAACGACAATGCGGTTTCTGCTGGCAGATAAGACGACAGGTGAAAATATAATCTGGGCAACGAACACTTATGAACGATATGGCGATGGTTATCGGCAGGATAATCAAATCACGCCAGAGCTAATTTCCGGGGTATACGCCAATCTTATCCAGCCGCGCATTTTGAAAGCGGAAGAAGAACAGGCGGCAAGAACGAAATCCAAAGCAGAGGTCTTTACGCCCTCTTGGGTCGTCTGCTACATGAACAATAAATGCGATGACGATTGGTTTGGACGTGAGAACGTATTTAATACGCTGGACGGCGAACACTGGGAGCCAACGAAAGAGCCTGTTTACTTTGAGAAAGAACGGGATTGGCAGCGGTATGTTGATTCTCGGCGGCTGGAAATCACCTGCGGCGAGGCCCCTTATCTGGTGTCCCGCTATGATGCCGCTACCGGCGAAGAACTGCCGATTGAAAGCAGAATCGGGATTCTGGACAGAAAGCTGCGGGTCGTGAACGAGAACACCGATAACGAGACTGACTGGCTGAAATGGACGCGGCGGGCCTTTGAAAGTACCTACGGCTACGAATATCAGGGTGACAACCTGCTGGTGGCCCGCATCAACCTGCTGATGACCTTTGTAGACTATATGCAGGGGCGATGGCGGCGGGAGCCGACTGCCAAGGAACTGAACCAGCTTGCCAATGTAATCTGCTGGAATATATGGCAGATGGATGGCCTGAAAGGGACGATTCCGGGCAAAGAACTGTACATATCAGACGACTACGAGCAGTTATCCCTGTTTGCAAGTGATTTTGAACAGGAAACACTGTTCGATGAGGCGGCTAAACAAAATAAGAAATACGAATGTAAAATCCGTGATTGGCGTGCTATGCGGACAATTACTTACAACAAAATGAAGGGAGAGAAATAACGATATGAAGTTCGATTTTGCCATTGGAAACCCGCCATATAATGAGGAGGCACCGGGAGAAAGCACAAGTGATAAACCTGTTTATCACACGTTTATGGATGCTGCCTTTACAGTTGCGGACAAAGTGGAATTGATTACTCCAGCAAGATTCTTATTTGATGCAGGCGGAACACCATCAAACTGGAATAAAAAGGTTTTAAATGACCCGCATTTTCAAGTCTTAATGTATGAGTCGGACACAAAAAACGTATTTCCTAGCGTAGATTTGCCGGGTGGTATTGCAATAACATATCGGGATGCAACAAAAAGTGGCAATCCAATTAGACAATTTATCCAATATAAGGAACTGGCTGATATTGTACATAAGGTTCAGCGCTTTGGAAGTGCTTCACTCAACACGATAATGTATCCTCAGAACAAATTCGACTTGAAAGAGTTATACAAGGATTATCCGAATATGAAAAGCAAAATCGGAAGCGAGGGAAAAGATAAGCGCTTTCGTCAAATTGTGATGGAAAGATTTCCAGAAATTTTTACAGAGCAAGATACAAGCCTGTGTGTAAGAACCCTTGGCTTAATTGGCAGAAAACGAGAATACCGCTACATTAAACGAAAATATGTTGAGCACGAAGATTGGATTGACAGATACAAAGTTTTTGTCCCGTTTTCAAATGGCGCATCAGGAACACTTGGAAGCGAAGCTGCAAGAATTATTAGTAAGCCTGCTATTGGATACCCAAACGATGGTATGACGCAAACATTTATCGGTGTTGGCTCGTTTAGTAGTAGCGAAGAAGCAGAAAATTTAAGGAAGTACATTTTATCTAAGTTTGCACGAGTGCTTTTAGGTGCTTTAAAAGTAACACAAGGAAATAAGCCAGAAACATGGGCGTTTGTTCCCCTCCAAGATTTCACCCCTGCCTCCGACATCGACTGGTCAGTCTCTATCCGCGACATCGACCAGCAGCTCTACAAGAAGTACGGTCTTTCCCAGCAAGAAATCGACTTCATCGAATCTCATGTAAAGGAGATGGCATAATATGAGCACCAAAATCGTCATCAAAACAACGGACCGCGTTGTTCCGATGATTTATGCCTACACCACTCCTGAGATTGCCCGCCATAACGGCTGGACGAAAATCGGTTACACCGAGCAGGACGTAGACAAGCGTCTGAGCCAGCAGACCCATACTGCCGATGTGGAATACAAAGAAGAATGGCGCGGCAATGCTACATTCGAGGACGGCTCCGGTGATACATTTACCGATAAGGATTTCCACCGTTACCTGCGCAAGCTGAACATTGAGAACGACCCCAAGAACGAATGGTTCCATGTGACAGGGCCTGTCTCCCGCAACCACTTCTATGATTTCCGTGCGAATCGCGGTATCCTGCAATCTCTGACCGCCGCCGCCCCATATAATCTGCGCGAGGAGCAGGAAGATGCCGTAGAGAAAACGCTGAATTATAGCCACCTACATACACAGGGCGAATACCTCTGGAACGCAAAACCGCGCTTCGGCAAGACACTGACGGCCTATGAACTCTGCAAGCAGATGAATGCGAACACGGTCCTTATCGTGACGAACCGCCCTGCGATTGCAAACTCGTGGTATTCCGACTACGAGAAGTTCCTCGGTCCCGATTCCGGGTATCTGTTTGTAAGCGATACCAGCTCCCTGCAGGGCAAGCCTTTTGTTGTGACCCGCAAGCAGTATCTGGATATGCTGAATAACGGCGACTACAAGTGCATCGAGTTCGTCAGCTTGCAGGACCTAAAAGGCTCCATTTACTTTGGCGGCGAATTTGAAAAGCTGAAAGAAGTCAATGACATCCATTGGGATGTTTTGATTATTGACGAAGCACACGAGGGTGTAGATACCTACAAGACGGATGTGGCGTTTGACCACATTGAACGCAACTTTACGCTGCACCTGTCCGGCACGCCGTTCAAGGCCATTGCCAGTGAGAAATTCAAAGAAGATGCCATCTATAACTGGACCTATGCCGACGAGCAGAAGAAAAAACGCGATTGGCAGGGTGACCAGAGCGAGCAGAACCCCTATGCCAATCTGCCGCAGCTCAATATGTTCACCTATCAGATGTCCGAGGTCGTTCGGGATGAATTGAAGCAGGGCATTGAAATCAACGGTGAGACAGAAGAATGGGCCTTTGACCTAAATGAATTTTTTGCAGTCAATCAGGCGGGAAACTTTGTGCATGACAGCGCGGTGGACAAGTTTCTTGATGCGCTGACAACGCAAACGAAGTTCCCATTTTCTACCCCGGAACTGCGCGATGAATTAAAGCATACGCTTTGGCTGCTGAACCGTGTGGACAGCGCCAAGGCTCTGGCACGCAAGCTGAACAACCATCCTGTTTTCAAGGATTACAAGGTCATCGCGGCAGTGGGTGACGGCAGACTGAACGACGATGATTCTACCAAGAAAGCGTTTGACAGTGTGACCGAGGCTATTGCTCAGAACGACAAGACAATTACACTGTCTGTCGGGCAGCTTACCACAGGTGTTACGATTCCCGAATGGACAGCCGTGCTGATGTTGAGCAGCATAAAGAGCGCATCCCTGTATATGCAGGCGGCGTTCCGTGCGCAGAATCCATGCTTGTTCCGCGACAAAGGCAAGTTCTACCGCAAGGAGAACGCCTATATCTTCGACTTTGACCCTGCGCGAACCCTTATGATTTTTGAGGAGTTCGCCAACGACCTGTATGCCAGCACCTCCGATGGGCGCGGTGATACCGAAACCCGCAAAAAGCATGTCAAGGAACTGCTGAACTTCTTCCCGGTCATCGGTGAGGATGAAGACGGCGAGATGGTGGAGCTGGATGCTGAAAAGGTGCTTTCGATTCCGCGAAAGATTCGCTCCACCGAGGTCGTGAATCGCGGATTCATGTCCAACTATCTGTTCCAGAACATTTCCAACATCTTCGGTGCTCCGCAGGCGGTTGTGGACATTATTACAAAGTTCACCCCTGTGGACGAGCCGAAAAAGCAGGAAGTCAAGAAAGAAGATTTGGACCGCGTCCATGTGGATGAAAACGGCGATGTCAAAGTAGATGAGGGCTATGTTATCGGTTTGGCCGATGATATTTTTGGCGATAAAATCTATGAGACTGTCGGCGAACAGGTCACGCAGGCTATTGATAAAGTCGCCGTTGACAACCAGCCCAAGGATAAGGCGCTGGAAGCGTTGCAGGAGGCTTTCAAGGCGCAGGCTGTTAAACCCATCGTGGCTGCTGCCACCTCCAATTACGGCACGGAAATCAAGGCTTCGGATGCCAAGCGTGTAGAGAAGAAGCTGGGCGAGGATGCGGACCGTTTGGTGGCGCGGACTTACGGCGACTATCGTATCGAAACCAACCAAATCGAAAAAGAACGCCATGAGCAGTTGGCTGCTGCTGCGCCCCACGAACAGGCAAAAATCAATCAGGAATTCGACCAGAAAAAGGCAGAGGCTACTGAAAAGCTGAAAACAGCTTTGAATGATACGGTCAGCAGCTTCGTGGAAGATGCCGCCAAAGAGACTGTCCGCAGCTATGAGACACAAATCGAGGAACGCAAAAAGAACGATGTGGAAGATACCATCCGCGACCATCTACGCGGTTTTGCCCGCACGATACCGTCATTTCTGATGGCCTATGGCACAGAGGATACCACCCTTGCCAACTTCGACCAAATCGTTCCCGATGAAGTTTTTCAAGAAGTCACCAGCATCACGCTGGAGCAGTTCCGTTTTCTGCGCGATGGCGGCGATTACGAGGATACCGCCACAGGCGAGACAAAGCACTTTGACGGAAAACTGTTTGATGAAGTTGTATTCGATGATTCCATCAAAGAGTTCTTGCGGCTGAAGCACGAGCTGGCAAACTATTTTGACCCGGCGAACGAGAAGGATATCTTCGACTACATCCCGCCGCAGCGCACGAATCAAATCTTTACGCCGAAAGCAACCGTGGCGAAGATGGTATCGCTTTTGGAAGAAGAAAATCCAGGATGCTTTGATGACCCGGACAAGACCTTTATTGACCTGTACATGAAATCGGGCCTGTACATTACCGAAATCGTGAAGCGCCTGTACCAGAGCGAAGGCATGAAAACCGCGTTCCCGAACCCCAAGGAGCGGCTCGAACACATCTTTGAAAAGCAGGTCTACGGTCTGGCCCCGTCCGAAATTATTTATCGCATTGCGACCAACTATATTCTTGGGTTCTCCGAGGAGCATAACGGGAAGCAGTATAACTTCCGTATGTGCGATGCGCTACCCTATGCAAAGGATGGGACGCTGAGCGAGAAGTTGGATGAGTTGTTTGGGTAAAACAGTATAGGAACACAAGTAAGCCGCCAAGCGAGTGAAATCGCTTGGTGGCTTTTCTTTTTGCTACGGAAAAGTAGACATTGTACTTGTCATGAGCTTGTTGCATACTTGCTACGTTTCACCTCGAAGCAAGTTCATTTTTTTTGCGCGAAAGAATATCGGATAGGTGACGCTTCCTACTCGTATGACCGAGAGAAAACATGCAAAGACTCTACCATTCTGGTAGGGCTTTTTGCTGCCCAAAAAGTTGGAAAAATGTCGCAAGCGAGCCGCTGAAACCTCAGAATTTTGTCGCAGCCTTTCCGAATATGAGATGTATCTCACAAAAGCGGAATGCGCTGCTTCGTATCTGTGGTGAGACAATCGGAACAGGCGAATAGCAAAATCTCAGCTGCCGCAAATGCTGTCAAGTTCAAATCACAACTCCCAAAAGTTTCGTTTGGGAAATCCTGCATTAAAAGTTTCGTTCTGGAAAATGCAGAGGGGAAAGGAAAATGTCGAAGCATATTATGCACTGATTTTCTTCTTGCTATTTGTGCAATCCGCTCAAATTGGCGATAAATATTCCCAAAATAAATAAGTCAAAGTGCTTTTGGTGTATAATGGCTCTGACAAACAAAAAAAGGAGAACACTATGAAAAAGGTTGTATCATTAGCACTTTCGACTTTGCTCGTCCTCTCTTTGGCCGCCTGTGGCAAGGCAGATAGTTCTGCTGCAACAGCCGCAAGTGAATCCAGGTCAAGTACTTCGTCAAATAGTGTTTCCGATAGCACACCAGACGACGTCCCCGATGGGGTCAAAATAGGAGATACATATACCACCGCAGATGGAAAGCAGCATGTTCTAGTGGAAGCTGGTACAGGTAACGATTTGCCTACGCCATCTCCTGAACCCAAAATCACATACGATAATGATTTCCAGGCACAGACACTTGTTGATAATGAAGAATGCACCATTATCTTGCAAAGCGTTGGCTACGATGATGATTATGGCTATTATTGGAAGCTTTATTTCAAGAATAAGACATCAGATAAAAAACTCGGTTACTCGTTTGATGACTGCACATTGAATGGCGTGGGTGCGAGCCTTTGGCTTACGAGTGTTGAACCTGGTCAAGAGGAAACGGAGATTCATCATTGGGAAAGTTCCGGGCTTAAAATTTATAACATCAATCCACAGGATATCAATACGGTAAGTTTTTATCTCGATGTCTATAACGAATTAGATTATGATGTTATCCCACGGCATGACTTTGTTGATGACGATTTCGTGGTTTATCCAAAAGGGGAAGAAAACGCAACCGAGCCAAAGCATGAAACCCAACCCACAGACCTCGTACTGGCCGACAATGACGCTTGTACTCTGATGATTTGTGGATTTGACCCCGATGGTCTGCTCGGTTACACGGCTAAAGCTTATATTGAAAACAAAACAGATAAAGAAATCATGTTTGCCTTTAGAAGCGGAGGCTCCATAAATAGCTTTGAGTGCTTCCCTAAAACAGATACAATGGGAATCGATGCACATACTAATGTCTATATGGACATCTACTATCGCGATTATTTGGATACTTATGAGGCCAACGGTAAAGACCCCACCTCTATCACCGAAATGGTGATGCCAATCGTTATAAACAATTTCAATACTCGGGACATCTATGTAGATGAGACTTTCACTATTAACCCTCAGACAAATTCCGTGACAACATCGGAATAATTTGACGCCCTCCTGCGATTAAAATTGTTGGCTTTCCCAGACTTCATTTGCAATTTTGCAAATAAAGTTTCATTCTGGAAAACACGGTGGAAAAGTAAAATGCCGAAGCGCTTTTGATGTATAATAGCCTTATACAAAGAAAAAAGGAGAAAATCATGAAAAAGGTTGTATCATTAGCACTTTCGGCTTTGCTTGTACTTTCCCTGGCCGCCTGTAGCAGCTCTAACACTACCAGTACTGCTGCCAGCAGTGCAGCTACATCTGATGCTGCATCCTCCGAGGAAAGCACCAGCGACTCTTCAACGAGTACTGCAAGTAGTGCTGCCGATAGTACAACGGCTGAACCTGACATCCAGTTCGATGAGAGCTTCCAGCCACAGACGATTGCCGACAACGATACCTGTACCATCATCTTGCAGAACGTGGGTTATGATGACAGCTATGGCTACTACTGGACCGTTGATTTCCAAAATAAAACGGATGACAAAACTCTTTGCGCTATCACAAGCAGCTCGTCCTTGAATGGAATCCCGGCAGATACCAGTTGGTTCCCGGAAATTGGACCAGGAGTGAAAACCACCGAGGTCGTTTCGTGGGACAAAGCAGGACTGGAAATCTATGGAGTGAAACCGCAAGACGTCGATACCGTCAAACTTCACATCGATGTCTATGATGAAGCAGAATGGGATGTGTCGAATCGTGATGACCCTGTCGATGATGACTTTGTGATTTATCCGAAAGGTGAAGAGAAAGCGACAAAACCAAAACACGAGATTCAGCCCACGGATATTGTGCTGTTCGACAATAATGCCTGCAGCATGGTCGTTTGCGGATTTTATTCTGATAGTTTCATGGGCTACACGGCAAAAGCCTACTATCAGAATAAGACAGATGACTGTATCGACATTATTCTGGATAAAGGCTTCATCAATGGCTTTGAGTGTACCCCGGGAGGAACAACATTGCTGGAACCACATTCTAATGCCTACGTGGATATCCGTTGGCAGGAATATGCCGAAACCTACGCAGAAAATGGCAACGACCCAACATCCATCACAGAAATTGTAATGCCAGTTTTTGTGAGAAAAGACACAGGGAACAATACGGTATACATTGATGCCACTTATTCTATTGACCCGCAGGCAAGAACTGCAACGCCGATAGTGAACCCCCAATGATAGTCGCATGATTTTCCGAAACCAAAAACTTCTGGAATAGCAGCAAAACTTTTCTGAGTTCAGAAAACTTTTGGCATTTTTGGAAAAAGTTTTCTGGAATGGGAAAACTCTCCGGCTTTTTGGAATGAAAAAATAAAAGCGCTCACCATTTTTCGGTGGGCGCTTTTCTTCATAAATCACGGCAAGGAGACCCGCGACTTTAGTCGTGGGTTATTGACTCTTCAGTTTTCTTTTTCAGCCATTGTCTTCTCACAAACGGCGTGACATAAGTTTCATCACTCTTCAGCTCATAGCCATAGCTTTCAGCTATCAGGATGGCACGTTCGCTTGCTTTCTGTCCGGCAGGCAGGTGGCGAATGAAACCATTGATGTTCTTGGACGAAGCATCATATTTGGACTTGTCGAACACCCGCAGCGGCTCGTCGTCACCATTGCCTTTCTTGCGATAATCGCGGGGCTTTCCGCCAATCATCAGACAACGAATCCCGAATGGAGCATCCGCGTGTGTCACAAACGAAGACCGGAACGACGCATCAGTGGGCAGGACATCCGGCAAATCACAGGCGAGAGAAGTGTACAGCCAGAGAATCAGATTCGTGACGCTGTCAACCAGCTCTGGAAATTGAGCTCGGTCAGTCAAAATATAAAACCACTCGGTGCTTGTGTTATAGTATCCGGCCAGGTCACCGAACTTGGTTACGATTTTATACAGACACACAATCTCGTTGTCGCGGCAAGTCTCTTTCAGCTTAATTTCCTGTATCAGCTGGCAGGCATCAAACTGAAACAATGCACCGTTGGCGGGAAGAGTTCTGCGGCGATGGTGCAGCGTATCTTTCAGAAACTCTGTCGTATATTTGGGTGAGATGGGCTTTGGCCACCAGGACCACATGTTCGGAGTATTCTCAATCAGCGGCTTGTCCGGCAGCATATCCACGGTATACTCGTTTACATAGGTGGCCATCGAAAGAACCGTGTTTGTATACAAATGCGAGAGCAAAGCGAGGTCGTTGATGCTATCGAAATCTGCTACATTCTCATAGCCATAACGCTTGTAGTACGAAAAGACCATATCCAGGCGTCTATCTTCAGAAATCTGAAAATCGCATTTATCGTATGGCCGATTATTGAAAAGGGCTTCACTATAATAGACTGGAACATCCGCAAGGGGATAGGGGTCCCGAATGATGATAGGCTCATTCTCAGTCGAAATGCCAACAATGTTGTTCACAATGTCAAATTCCTGAGGCTTGAGGTATTCACTCCCCTGCATCAGCATATCGATTACCGCGTACAGGACAGAATCATTACGTTCCACATTTCCGTCAATGGATAATCCTGAATGAACACATTCCTGCGCATAGGCAATAGCCTTGAAATACAGAGCATAGTCCTTATTCTTCTTGATGGGCTTTGTGAGCTCCTGCAAGAACCGATGATATCCCTTGATGAATTTATCAGAGTTCGCCATGGCGAGCTCTATCTGAGAGTTAACGGCCTCAATAAGAGGTTTGCACTCCTCAGCTCCACGGGCCAGGTGAAAGAGGAAAGTAGATGCTTTCCCAAAATCCATGTCATGCAATGTCGTCGCAACCTGGCAAGCGCTGGACAGGGTTCTTCTCTGAAATACCCAGATAGACTCGCCTTTGCTCCGATACTTCTTATCCCATACCGGTGCGTATTTATCGACTAAGGCATTACCGAAATCTTCCTGCACTGCCAAAACACCATTTTCGTTCTGCACAGTATCCTCCTCATAGTTTCAGCTGCCCTACACAGCTCTGCGCAGTGGGCAGTAGTTTGTGGGTTATCTCGTTGCGGAAATACTTAGGGTCCACGGCCCGCATCCCGAACCGCACACGGTCTAAAGCATCTGCATCCTTGAGAATCGTATATAGCAGCCACACCCGTTCTTTGTTTCGAATATTGGATGTTTTGAGGTCTGCAAGAGCCTTGCGGTCATCCAAGCAATGATACTCGATGAGGAAAGCAGTTGCCGGATTGCAGTCGGAGGCTGCGTCATAATAAATGTCCCTGGACTTTGCTCCGTGGCTGTCATCGACATCATCGTTTGTCCGCCCAATATCATGATAAAGAATCGCATCACATAGCTGGTGGGATTCTTTTTTTGTTAAGGCAATGTCCTGAGCCTGAACCAAAAGCAGCGCATCAAAGAGAACTCGCAGCGTATGCTCGGCGTCGTGCTCCTCATCATTAGCCCGGCCATATGCATCATACAGAGTGGAAATGCGGCTCCGGTAGCGCTGGTAGAGAGGGTAGAGCGCCTGGATTTCGTCTGTCAGAGCGTTGATACCGAGAAGCACATCGGCCTTTACATCTTTTACGGCAACCGGTGGGACAAGGACCTCTTTTTCCTCATCGTCCGGAAAATACTCGATAATATCACTTTTGTTGATATGGGCAGTGATGATTCTGCTGTTCTCGAGACTCAGGATGCGGCAGGCAAAGAAACAGGCTGCCTTGTAGCTTGTGGTCCAGGAGAAAGATTTCTCGTATGGAGTTGACTTGCTCCCTTCCCCGCGATAGATGGTCACAACATCCGGCAGGCTGGACAGCTTCTTTTCAGTATCTTGCTTTTGTTTCTGAGATTTTCCGGCAAAGACTTTTTGGAGGTCATCCTCCTTGAGAGCAGAGAAGCCAAAGTCGCTGGTACGATAAAGGTCCAGAAAGAGTGAGTACAGGTCCTCGTCAGGGTTAGACAACTCAATGTACCTGGAAAGAACTGACACACGAAGGCTGTCTTCCAGGGAGAAAAGATAACTGCGGATAAAGGGGGCATTTCCCGTTGAAATGTTTTCAGCTGCGTCTAAAACTCTCTGCTGGAATTTCTCATCCGATTCGCTGCTCACAGCCAGACGCTTGTCCCCGTAAATGTTCAGAGAGAGAACGATGGGAATGGCCGGATTATCGAGTTCGCAGTAATAGAGCGGGGCCAACATATTGCGAGCGGCATAAATCCTGGTGATGGGCAGTCTCGGATACTTCTTAGCGAATTCAGTGGCCGTTATACCGATGCTGTAGCCTTCTTTGTAGTACCGTTCAATGTCAGCACTTGTCTGCACTGCAGTAAGGGGAAGCATCGTATCAAGACTTGCTTGGTTGATGCTTACAAGAATATCCTCGACCGTCATTGTTTTTATCCTCCCACAATTCTTTCTAACACAATTATATCATATTTTACAGGTGGACGGGCCAAAATCGCAACTTTGTTCATGAATACTTAACCTTTATGCACGAGATTTATTGTTGCCCTAATATTTGACACACTCCCACGATTAAAATCGTGGGATTCTACTTCAACGAGGCCACTGGCTGACCCAGTCTTACGCCTCTCGGTAACGGCGTGGTACCCCACCCGCAGGAGCATTTTTACGCAGGGTAGCCCATTTGGACTAATCCCATGCGGCATATATTGATAGCTGCATTGACGTCTCTCTCATGGTGTGTGCCGCAGGAAGGGCAATCCCATTCACGCTGCTTGAGCGTGAGCTTCGTATAGATATACCCACAGCGGCTGCAGCACTTGCTGGAGGTGTATCTCATTTTGTGCCAGGGATATTGTATGGTAGTTTTCGAAAATGAGTGCAAAAAAACAAACACCAGAAGTCAAGCTCAAAAATATCTTAGTCTTGGCAAGTTTACCCTTGCGCCGCTGTGCGAACCTCATAAAATAGAAATTGTACAAGAGAAACGGCAAGTGACGTTCATCGCGATTGTAGTTGGTCGCCACGAATCGATGCCGTGTCTGCTTGCGCATGATTACCTCTTTTCGAAGCCCACAGGTCATTCTCTCACCTGTGGGTTTTGTTTATTGCGGAATCGTGCGAATCGTGGACAATTAAAGATAGAGTGATTTTGAGGTGGGGCGATACCGATGCAGACCCAAGGTGAATAATTTGGGAACAACAAAGCGGAAGGAGGTGCCAAGGCAATGGAACGTGTAGAAGGCGGCTATCTGATTCATGAGAAGAATCTCAACGGTGAGGAAGTCACTCATTTTCGACCGGATGTGACCGAAGAAGAAAAGGCTCTCATGAAGGACAAGAAGGCCAAAGACAAGGAATAAAAAATGCAGCCCTTTCGAGGGCTGTAGCTGCTCAGAAGAGACAGCCTCCACGCAGGCGAGCAGCGGGCAACGGGAAAAATTCTCAGCAGAATTTTTTTCAACAAACGCAAAGTACAAGGCGGCCATCAAATTTGGGTGGCTGCTTTTTGCATGTTAAGGCTTTGTTGCTAAATTGTGCGAATCGAAGATAATTAGAAGCAAGAGATACTTCGTATCAAGCCCTCTTGATAGCAAATAAAGTAAAACCGGAGAGGTGAAGTTAATGCTCGGCGTGAGTTTGATTATCATAGCAGCGGCTATAGTCTACATGGTCGAAACCTATATCAGCACCTATTACACTATCGAATACATGCACGAAACATCGCTGTTCCTTATCCTCCTTGCGAAATATGGCACGCCAGTCCTGTTCCTGCTGCTCTGCGCCTACATTGCATATCGCAATTTTTTCAAAAAGCAGAAAGCTGCGGCTTCTGCTGCATCTGAACGGCCTACAAGCAAAGAAGAGCTGTATACCAACAAAATTCAAACGGCAGTAAAGACAAAAAGCGTCTTCACAGAGCAGGCTGACCAAATGCTGTATCAGGTACGGCGCTTCGGGCAAAAAATGGCCGTTGCCTACAGCATGACCCAGGATAGCAAGACATCCGGGGAACAAGCCAAGTGCCTAACGTTATTGGAATCCGCAGAACGTATCTTCTATGACCGACTGGATGACGCGATTCGCTCGGCTTCAATGTTTGATGAAACGGAATACAAGGCTTTCTGTCAAGGCTCTATCTCGTTTGGAAACAAAGAAGAAGCGCAGAAAAAGAAAGAAATCTACAATGGTATCGTAAGTACCGTGGATAAGGTAGTTCATGACAATGAGCGCTTAATCCTCCGATTGGATTCTTTAGCATACGCTCTGAACCAACGTTCTGCCCAGAATCCGTGGGATACAGAGGTTGTGCTCGCAATGTCAAAGCTCGATGCTGTCATTAACAAGACGACGCAGGATATTGAACAGGATGAAGAAATCAGCCGTGAGGCGATGAAACAATATGATACCTTGAAAGGAGAGGTTAAGTGATGACGAAAAAGAACATTTTCCCTGTAGTTGCAACCATTGCTGTGGTAGGCGTTGTTCTCGGAGTATTTTCGATGACGGTGATGAGGGACTCAAACGTCAGCATTAGTACAATGACGTCCGAGCAGGCATATGCCAACTTGAGCAGCAAGATGAAGCGCATCGGCGTGCAGGAGGTCAAGGTCAATCCTCAGCAGCTGGATGTCTCTGAATTCCTTGATGCAAAGGATGAACTGCCCGACATTGAATCCTCCTACCCATTCGTGGTCGTAGGAAACGGAGATGTGAACATCGAAATCTTTTCCTCCGGCGAGAAAGCAGCAGAGTCCGGCTCAGATTCCTTCCTGACCGAAATGGCAAAGAAGTTCAACGCCCAGCACAACAAGACTTCCGGAGACAAGACTATGAGTGTCTCCCTGCGCTCCATTCCGTCCGGTACGGCGGCTGAGTACATCTCGACGGGAAAGTATCAGCCTGATTGCTATACACCTTCCAATACTCTTTTTGGTGAACTTGTGAAGAACGAAGGCGTAGACTTGACCGTAGAAACGCCGCGCCTTGCCGGTAACGTGGCCGGTATCCTTGTCTCAAAGAAAACTGCCGATATGCTTCGTTCCGATTACGGGGAAGCGTCCGTGAATACAGTACTGAATGCTACTGTTGACGGCAAGTTAATGATGGGCTACTCCAACCCCTATACCAGCGCAACGGGCCTCAACTTCCTGCTTGCTGCCTTGGCGAGCAGTGGAAGCGATAATATCGTGGATACCGCTGCGGTCGAGAATTTCCAGAAATTCCAGGCAAATGTTCCGCTGGTCTCTTTCACGACGCAGCAGATGGTTCAGTCGGCGGATAAGGGTGTAGTCGATGGGCTTGTGATGGAATATCAGTCCTACCAGAACGACCCGACGCTGCAGCGCAACTATGAATTTATTCCGTTTGGTGTGCGGCATGATAATCCGCTCTATTCTGTTGGCAACATCTCAGCAGAAAAGAAAGAAGTCATCGCGGCATTTATTGCCTTGTGCGAGCAAAATAAGAACATTGCCACGAAAGACGGCTTTAACGGGATGGATGACTATACTTATACCGGGAAAGAATACAACGGCAACATCATTGCTCAGGCACAAAGTATCTGGAAAGAAGAGAAGGATTCCGGCATCCCTATCGTTGCGGAATTTGTTGTGGACACTTCTGGGTCGATGCGCGGCGAACCTCTGAATGCCCTGAAAACTGCGATGATTAACACCATCCAGTATATCAATGACGACAACTATATCGGCATCATTGGCTTTGATTCAGATGTCAGGGAATACCTGCCCATCGACAAGTTTTCACTGAGCCAAAAGACGCTGTACAAGGGCGCTGTCAACTCTCTGGATGCAAACGGCAGTACTGCTATGTATGACGGCTTGTGTGTTGCAATGGACCGCATTTACAAAAAATCACAAGAGCTTGGCGGCAACTGTACTCCCATCATCTTTGTTTTGACTGATGGCGAGAGCAACACAGGTAACGACTATCTGGGAACAAGGAACATCATCGCCGGAATGAGCATTCCGATTTATACCATTAGCTACAATTATGCTGCCGATAGCTTGTCAGAGCTTGCTTCCATCAATGAAGCAGCTTCCATTGTCGGAAACAGCGAGGACATCACCTATAAACTCCGCAATCTTTTCAACGCTGAAATGTGAATCTTCTTTAAGCCGCCCGTAATCACGCGGGCGGCCTTTTTGTTTTGTTGCAAAATTGTGCGAATTGCAGACAATCAGAAACAAAGCATAAAGCAAAGGAGCTGAGTACCATCTCAAAATTTGCAAGCAAAAAGCTGATTGAGCGAAATCGCAATATCATAAAAGACTACGGCAACGGCTATTCCATTGAGGAGCTTGCCGCAAAATACAGGTTGAGCGTCCGTACATGCTATCGAGCGTTAGACGACGCGAAACAGGAGGCCAGAATTCAGTTGGCGCAGGTAGAGGATGCTAGAAAGGCCGAAATTCTTGCTGCGTACAAAGCCAGTGTCCCGCTCAAAGAAATGATTGAAAGATTCCATGTGGCAGAAGGATATTGCAGCATGGTTGCCAACGATGCGGGCCTGACTGAAAACCGTAGAAATGAGCGCATCAAAATTCGGCAGAAACCCCGCAATGAGAATATCTTCCGGGAATATGAAAGCGGCGTGCCGGTGCAGAAACTATCCGAAAAATATCAGCTCTCGGTTCCGGGTATTTACAAAGTGATTCAAAGAGTCAGAAAGCAGAAGGAGGCGATGAGGCTTGCAATGGATTGTGAAGCAAACCAAATCGAAGGGGTATGAGTTTACCTTCGATATTATGAAAGACGATGCTGTTATCGGCCAGGCACACTATATCCCGAAAATGCTGCGGCAGGGTTATGGCATCCGGCTGAATGATTCCAAGTTCCTGCTGCAATACATGCCAGCTGCTGACGCAAGGGCATACATGCACGGCATCAACACGAAAGATATTCTGAGACACCCTTTTGCTATCCGTGAGAACAACTGCACGGTAGGCGAGATTTCCGTCATCCATACAAAAACCGGATTCCTCCAAGGATACAATTCTATCGCCATGCAGCTGTATGGCGAGGAATACCAGAGCTACAAAATCGGCTTTGGAAAAGAAGGAGTATGCTGCCCTGTATTCCATTGCGGACAGCAAATCGCCCAAATCAGTAAGAGCGCGGTGGTCAAGGACAATCTGGATAAATACCTGATTTACGCAGTGAATGAAAAGGCACTGATGCCGTCCGTCATGTTCGCCATTTATATCGATGGGATATACTACGCAAACCGAGGCATGTATGTGGATGACGCAACGACTATCAACTGCGAATACAGCTTGAACGAGGAAGTCCTGTCCCACTACGACCCGAATTTTGTCAAGGGACTATGACTCCGATAACTGGTATTCACAGACAATATCATGTTGCGAAACTGTGCGAATCGCAGACAATTAAAAGTGAATGAATTACAAAAGCTACAGAGGATAAACAATGAGCTATGAACCCATTATCACACCGGGCAGGAATTTCTTTCTTGTCTCGACGGAGTACAAAGAGAGCTGCTCTGCCTGGTGCCGCAAGCAAATTAGAGCGACACTGAGGACCTGTCAGGGACGAATCATCATCATTGATGTAACGGGCGAGTACGCGGACTTGGCGCTTGAACATGACAGATTGATTCGAGAGAAAATCCCGTCCATCATTTATCGGTATAAGCTGGTGGACGGGAAACCGTATATTGCTCATGTCATTGAAGTTGATACGGAAGCAAATGAAGCGCCGCGCCTGATTGTATACGATATCAGTCGAACCATAATCATCAGCTGGAAAGTCGGCGTGGAAGCCATCAATAAAATCCTGCAATCTTATGCTGTGATGCGGGACAATGAAATCGCGTGGCTGTATGTTCCGCTGGACTTATATACCAATGTCAAGCCCGAAAGCGAATCCTGGAACATTCTGGAACGAACCATCAAGGGCAATGAAGGAAAGCTCATGACAGTGCTAACGACCCGAAAATTCACCATCGGCATGGTTCAGCGCTGTTTGCATATGACAAAAAATAAACTTTTGGAGGATAGCAAATGACCAATGAACAGCTGAGAATCGCATTGACGGCGAATGCCGTTACCAAACAGACCCGTAACCATTTTGGGTTCAGTGACCCGTGTGGGAAGACTCTGGAAGAGTACAACAAATCTTCAATGCTTTGCTGTGTGACGGCAGCGCAGAAAATGAACACGCCGGGTTTCGAGCGTGTCCTTGCTGCACAGATTTTCCCCTGCTTCACCATCGGCTGCTGGAACCAGACGAAGACGGTCTATGATTTTGACTACGAGTTCCAGAAAATTCTTATGGATACGGATGACATGGCGATTCATCAGGATATCCTGCAGCGGCTTCCGATTCGTGATTTCTTTATCCCGGTGTATGACAGCTACGACTACAACGGTATGTTCGTGCATGTGGAATTCGAAGAGAAAGAGAAGACCACTGCTTTCGGTATTGTTCTTGTCGGTCCAGCCAAAGGCAGCCATGATGATTTCACGTTCCTAACTCTGCCTGCCTGGGCCAAAGAAAACCAGAGCTTGACGGAAGCAACTCGGAGCACGAAAGAATACCTGGAAAAGGCGGCTGGGCAGCGGCAGGTAAATGGTATCAGCGTTCCGGCTGTGATGGAAGCAGTTCCTTCGGTCTTTGACGGCGGCACGCCTTATGTTCGTCTAGCAATCCTGTGTGCCTACTATCTTGCCAGTAAGAACCCTGATGCCCGCCTGGAAACTTCCAAAAAGCGTGACCGCCCGGTTTTTGTATTCCAGGGAAAAGCACAACGCATCAACATTAAACCGTATACCGTTGGTGAGAATGCGGCCAAAGAATACAAAAAGAATGGGGAAGGCAAAACTCCCCGCTGGCGGCATTACTGGTGCGGCAATGGCCGGGAACGTCGGGAATGCAAATTCATCTATTGATGGGATGAGGTAAATATCATGGCTTCCCATACTTATCAGGACCCGATTGGGTTCTATGAATGGTTCGATGACCTTCCTTATGCTATCCAGGATAGTATTCTGAAACACCTGCCGCATATCGAAGGCGAGGAATGGTTCATCGTCATTATCTTTGCCGCTCTTATTCTAATGATTCTGGTTTCAGCGTATCTGTGCTATGCAAGGCATAATGTCAAAAAAACGAGTGAACGACTCAACGCTTTGAAAGAACTGAACAACACGACTGAATTCATGCCGGTCGAGGCGCAGTACCGCTACTATCTACGTTCTGATACGAAGCTGGAATACGAGGAGTTTTCACTCCCGAAATTCTTCCGCCGCGAAGTGAGAGAAAACTTTAAGCTGTTCAACACTCTTCTTGGCAATGCTCGGGCAAACACGGTATTGTATGAAACATATGCCCTCGAAATCCAGGAACTCCCGGATTGGACAGAATCGGATGACGATTGCGGGCGGCATATCCCGTTCTTTCTCTACCACAACATCGAGAAAGAGTTGTACGATGAAACTGTCCTGGACTGCCCTGTAACGAGCCCTGAGTTTGTCTGTACGAAAAGCTATCTGCCCAAAGATGCCAAAGAGCCGATTGAGACGGAAGAGACCTATACACTGGAGGAACTGGAAGAGTACATACGCCGCTTGAAGGTTGCAGCCGATGTCAAGAAGAACAGCCAGAACGCAGGCTGAAAAAGGCGGTAAACAAATGCAAGAGGCGGGAGTCCCGGGTTTGTTGGTTCCAGAACGTTTTTCCACCTGAACTTTAACAGTACTTTGATATTCTGCGGGTATTGACAAACGACGCAAAAGGTGCTTGGGTCAAAAGCTCTTGCAAAAACGTACGATACCCGTACAATAAGCACAAACAAAATAACGAATGAATAGGAGATACATACCATGAGTGAACAGAATACCAATGCTCAGCTCGAAGCTTATCGGACTCTCGTTGACGATTTCAAGCGCTTCGTCAGTTCTGAAATTCGGGTAGAAGAGAACAGCTACAGGATTGTGGACATGACTTCCGAAGATGCCGAAATCGATGACCCGAGCGTTCCGGTGACTCAACTGGAGGACGAAAAAGCAGAGAAGCTTGCCGGTATTTGCATGGACCTGTCCAATGCCACGCTGTGGCTCTACTACAACCGTGACAAATTTGCAAACGTCGAGTTCATGCCCCTGACTGATGAAACTCTGAAAGAATACCAGAAGCAGGCTCAGAATGCTCTGAATGAACCGAAGAGCCCTCTGTATCTGAAATCCTGGTATCAGCTCATTGAAATGTTGAGTCAGGAATGTATTCCGCAGCGCTACAAGGACGACGGTCAGCGATATACAGACGTCTATGTGAACACCTATATGCTCATGTACCTGACCATGACCCGACTCAAGAACGGCGGAACCTTTACACGCCTTGCAAACGGGCAGGGAAGCGATGCTGTGAAAATCACGACCATCGCAATGTACTACTTCTCCAGCCTTTTGACGGTTCTCTGCACTGAATATTAAGAATTTTTTCCCGTGTGAGCAGCGACGCTCATGCGGGAATTTTTTTGTAATTTTCTATTGTCAATCTGTGCGAATTGCGTACAATGAAAAATATAAACCAAAAATATATCTTATCGTTGTCCCGCATGAGTTGTTTGTGCGGGACTTTTTTATTTGCAGAAAGGAAATGCACTATGTACGGTTTATCAGAAGAAAGCTTAACGATTGTTGGTATTATTTTGATTGTGGTTGGTGTCGCTATGATTGGTTGGGGATTTGAATGGAATCAGGACATTACCAATGATAAACGGGTCGGAACCGTTGTCAGAGACATTGGCGTTATAGTTTTGGCAACCGGCATTATGTTTGTGATGCAGCTGGCAATGAACTAAATTGAGAAAAAGTAAGGCAGGCTCATTTTGGGCCTGCTTGTTTTTTGGGTGAAATATGATTACAACAAAGAAGATTGACCAACGGCCATATCAGCAGAAAGCTGCTGCGGCGATTCACAGAGAGTGGGATGCCGGAAATAAGAAAACGCTGGTTGTGATGCCGACCGGAACCGGCAAAACTATTGTGTTTGCAAGCATCGTGAACGACCAGGTGGCAAAGGGCGAACACGTTTTGATTCTTGCGCACCGGGAAGAGCTTTTACAGCAGGCAAGCGACAAGCTCAAGATGGTGACGGGGCTAGAGACCGCATTGGAGAAAGCTCAGAGCTCGGCGCTCGATTCCGATAAGATGGTCGTGGTTGCCAGTGTTCAGACTCTCTCTAGGCGGAATCGGTTAATGAAGTATCCGCATGATTATTTCGGTACTATCATCATTGATGAAGCGCATCACACGGCAGCCAAAACTTACAAGGGAATTCTCGAGCATTTCAGCGATGCCAAAGTGTTGGGCGTGACCGCAACACCCGACCGAAGCGACATGAAATCCCTATCTGATATCTTTGATAGTCTTGCATTTGAATATAAGCTCCCAGATGCGATTCGGGAAGGGTATCTCTGCAAAATTAACACGAAGACAATTCCGGTCGAGGTAGACATCAGCAAGGTTCATATCAATGCCGGTGATTTCAGTGCTCAGGACCTCGGCAATGTTCTTGACCTGTATCTGGACACGATTGCAGATGCTATTGTACGAGAATGCCAAAATCGAAAGACTGTTATTTTTACTCCGCTGGTACGAATCAGTAAACGGCTGTGCAATATCCTCAATAAGCGGAGCTTTAAGACTGCGGAAGTCAATGGCGCGTCTGCGGACCGCGAGGACGTTCTGAAAGGGTTTGACAATGGCGAGTACAAGGCGCTCACGAATGCAATGCTTCTGACCGAAGGCTGGGATTGCCCGACCGTTGACTGTATCATCTGCTTGCGTCCTACCAAGAGCCGTAGCCTGTATGCGCAGATTGTGGGACGCGGAACACGTCTGTGTGAAGGGAAAAAGAATCTTCTCGTGCTGGATTTCCTGTGGCTGACAAAGAAACATAGTCTTTGCCATCCTGCTGATATTTTCTGTGAAGACCCGGAAGTGGCACAAAAGACCACCGATATGCTGGCGGATGCGGCACTCACCGGTTCGAATAGCCAGGAGAATTTCGGGAGTCCAGAATTGGGGCTGATTGAGGCAATCGAGGAAGCACAGACTGAGCTGGACGAGGAAAAGCGGAAAGCACTGTGTGAACTCGAAAAGCAGGATACGATTCAGCGCAAGCTCAAGGCACAGCGTCAAAAGCCGAGAGGATTGGTTGACCCGCTGCAGTACATTTTCAGCATCGAAGCGCCGGAACTCAACGATTATCAGCCGATGTTTGAGAGTGAGAGGCAGGAGCCTTCCGATGACATCATCGATAGTATTTCGTGCTACGGCGTAAAAGGGGATGCCATCAAATCTCAGGGCCTTGCCGCTGCAATTCTCAAACGACTCATTGCTCGCAGAGCCAGCGGAATGGCTACCCCGAAACAGATTCGGTGTCTTGAAAGTTTTGGGTTCGTCCATGTTGGGCGCTGGACATTGCGCTATGCAAGCAGTTTCCTGAACGTCATCAGCTCTCATGACTGGGAGCTTCCAAATGGGTTCGACGCATCTACGCTGGACCCGGAAAAGAACACAGTGGACGACCTCGCCAAGCTGTACCCGGATTACAAGGAGGATGAGACGAAGAAAACTCCGCGTGGGGATGCTTTCATCTGCTGCTACTACGATGCAAGCTACAATTTGGCTCGCAAGAAGGTCTGCAACAGTGAAAAAGAAATGTTGAATCTGTATTATTCACTGTTCAATACTTGCGAAGCAAAGTACTTCTATTATACGAAGGAAGCTGATGCCTGGATGGCAGAAAAGCAGAATCTAATTGCCAGAAAGACCGGAACACCGATTCCTGCCACGCAGGCGACAAAGACAGTGCCAACGGCACCACCTCCCTTTGTCCCGGCAGCTCCCGCCAAGAGCCACGAATATTATTGCTGCCTTGCACGCTGGGACGGGTCTTATATCGGCTATGAAACTTACAAGAGTGAGCAGGCGGCACAGAATGCCCGAAAGCAGATTGCCCGGCGCGGTGAGACGGCAGTGTATGCCACGGTAGAGGAAGCCGAAGCGTGGGTCGAACGGCAAAAGGCAGCGAGAACCAGGAGGTAATCATATGCGTACCAATAAGACAGTAAGCCATATTTACTACGAACTCGACCATGATGTGCAGGAATATGCGAAACGGCTTTTAGCCAAAAAAATTCTGCACGCGGCACAGCAGAACAATGCCGCTCCGTTATCTGATAAAACGGCAAAGAAGACTGCTGAGACGGCAGTATTTCTGACCGAACGCCTCGCGCTTTTGTATGAACTGAATTCTAGATTCCGAGGCGTTCGGTTCAGCAATTCCGGGGAACAACCCGCTGTATATACCACCATGGTCCAGCACAATGCTCCGCTGTACGATGAGCTGATGCTTGGACGGGCCTATAACCTTGCCAGCTTCCTTGCCGCTGAAAATCCAGATATCAGAGAAGTGGTTTTGATGAAGCACAGGGTCTTGGCGGCGATTTACAAGGCTGCTGCGCACATGAGGGAACAGACTTTGGAACCGGGGAAAATCAAGGTTCAGAGCCAGCTGTTTGTGTCTACGGCAATAGAGCTGTATGACGGTCTTTTGAGTGCAGCGGCAGAGAAAAAGAACGGCAGCGATAAAAGTGCCGCCTGAGTTAGAAATTAGGAGAGTTTGCATGATTCGAGTTAAGAAAGAGAACCACCGTAGTTGGTTCATGAGCAACTATTATCCTTGCGAATTTGTGATGAATGGGATTCGTTACAAGAACGCTGAGGCAGCATTCCAGAGTCACAAGGTCCCACTGGAAGAGCGCAGACAGTTTGCGGACATGCCACCGGCTTCTGCCAAGCGCTTTGGCCGCAATGTAGCTATCCCCGCAAACTGGGATGAGGCTCGGGACAACGTGATGCGCCGCGTGGTGATGGCCAAGTTCGAGCAGAATGAGGACCTCAAACAGCGCCTCCTCGAAACGGGTACGCAGCCCATCGAGGAAGATACCACCAGCTGGCATGACAATTACTGGGGCAACTGCCACTGCCCGAAATGCCGGAACATCCCAGGTCAAAACCGGCTTGGAACTATTCTGATGGAAACGAGGGACAAGCTAAAAAAACAAACGAGTTAATAATATTTGCGAGTCATTTCCTTTTTTAAGACAAAAGGCTGCCGCCCATCACGGGTAGCAGCCTTCTTTTTTTGTTTAGTGGGTGTCGTGGCACACATGCTCGAAATCGACGAGCAGCTCATTTGCTGCCTTTTGCACACATGCTATGGCCGGTTCATCCTTGACTTTTTCAGGTAAAAGGATAAGGCACGGACGGTTAATATCAGTTGAGCTGCTATAGTGGCAGGAGAGCAACTCTTCTCCAAATTCGTGATTAAGGGCGGAGGCAAGACATTTACCGAGCAAAGCACAATCCTCATCTTTCGCCAAAAGCCTATCCGCCTCATCGTAGTTAATGCGGCCGTTATCGAGACATATACGGTCAAGAAATGCACGAACAGAAGCAGATGCGCTCATGGCATCTATAGTCTGACGATGATTCTCAAGAAAAATGCAAAATATCGGCTTTTCGATTTCATCCAAGTAAAAGCCAAGGCCGGTAATACGGGTATTGGTATCGGTTTGTGTCATAGGAAACACCTCATCCATTATGGCAGCGAATCACCTTGCCGCATTCAGAACAACTCACTGAACAACTTCGCCAAGGTCATTTGCGTATTTCGGGTCACACATCATGAAATAGTTGACGGGGCCGTACTCCAGACCGAGCTCCTGCGCGTATGCCTTGATAGCTTCCAGAACGTCCTCTTTCTTGAGGCCAAACTTGGAATGCAGATGGGCAAACTCTTTGTCAGAGACAGAAACGCAAGAGCAATTTTCTGCATCGGTTTCTTTGCCGCCCAGCATCCCGTCAAAGATGTCCTGCCCTGCACAGAGAATCGTCTCATTGTTCATCGCATAGGCGATAACGGAGGCCTTACAGTCAAAGTCGCTGTCTTCCACAAGGAAATCCTCAGGGCGGCCGTGACGTTCAACAACGTTTTCATAGATGTCCCGGAGTTCGATAGGAGCAGAAGGGGCGGTCAGCGCTGCTTTATGAAGGCGCATGAATTCCACAAACTTTTCATCCGAGAGGGTATCGGTATAAAAGCCGATGCCGGAAACGCGAACCTTCACTTCGCTGGCAAAGTAATCGTCAATTTTGGAGACGATTTTCTGCTGGACCTGCTTGTACGCTTCCTGAACATTGGAAGCCGTGTAAAATACCGGGAACTTCATGATGTCGATTCCCTCCGGCAAACTCGCGTCATAGGCCGCATCAATGCCGCCTCGCAGCGCCGGAACCGCGTCATGCAGCTCTTTCACAGAAGAAATGTATCCGGTAATGTACAGCTCATCGTTTTTGCTGTAATGCCCGATAAGTCCCACATAGAGGGTCTGCATCAGCATCCGCTTGAAGCTGAACCAACAAAGACGAATAGGTAGAATGACATTAGCAGCCGTACCTTCCGCACGATAGGTGCCGGGGGCAGAGACCTTTTCCAGCAGAATCTGGTCGTTCTTGTCACCGTATTTTTTCTTGAAAAGAGCTTGAAGAATTTCAGTGGACGAAAGAGGAGTGGACATTGGAATCGTTTCATTCAGAAAAGAGAGGAATGCATCCACATTGTCTTTCTGCCATGCGTCATCAGACATGCTTGCACGCTGCATAGAGAGCTTGTCTTTCCCGTCGTCAGGCAAGGGCTCATACCCGCAGGCGATACGAAGCTCGTTCTCCGTGACAGCATCCGTTGCGCTTGCAATTTTTTTGATGGTATTTTCGGTCGGCTGAGCTTTTGCGTTGCCATTCACGAGGCTGCTGATATACCCACGAGTCAGTCCTGCCTGAAACGCAAACTTACCCTGTGTTCGGGTTCCGATGGCTTTTTTAACCAGCGATGCCAGCCTTTGAAAGTCGGGCTCTTTGGGAAAGGTGGCCTCCGTATCCTTATTGCTGTTCTTTTTAAGTACCGACTTGTCCCAACCGGTGACAAGAGAATACCCAATATCCTTCAAGGATTGATAGGCAACCCCGTTCTGGTCAAGAGCCGGGGAGTATGTACCGCTGTTATCTTCCAGCTGCTCTACTGCGTCACGCACCATCCTTGCTTCGTTCATCAGGATGACGTCCGGGGCTTCAAGCCGGGCAAGACTCTTGTACCGATTATTGAGGCGCTCGACTCGTGCGGCCAATGCAGTGATGTTGGCAACTTGGTCTTTCGTTGCATGGGCAGAGATATCTGCACCAAGTTCAAAATGGTTCAGTGCAGGAATATCCACGCCTTTGCTCTTGGCGAATTCCACAATGGCTTCCGCGCCATAGAAACGCTTCTCATGGGCTGCGACAACTTTCGTTATCGTGTCGGCCGAGTTGTCCAGCTCAAGCACTTCACCTTTTCCGGCATCCTCGACATAACACCTGGCGTTGGTGAGAAAGCCTTTCAAAAAAACAGCATCCACATTCAGCTTCTTGGTAATGTCGGGCAGCTGCTTATAAAGAATCACGGGTGTTGCGAGTTCGACAAAAATCATGGTGTACTCCTTTCAGATGCGTCATTTACTGTACAAAACTGTCATCTTCTGTAATTATAATAGCACATCTCACGCCAAAAAGCAAGCACTATTTTACAATAAGCAACAAAAAAATACACGAGATGACATATTTGGGCGAAGCAATTGATTCTTGAGCTTTCCGGCTTGGTGACGGAACAAGCTCTATGCATCTTGTCTATGCCACAGTCTTGCCATGATTTTGCCATATTTTTGCCTTGTGCATCCGTGCGAATTGGATATGATAGGAAATATAAGATAAATAAGTGTGAGCCGCAGAGATTATGTTTCTGCGGCTCTTTCTTTTGTGGTCCCCATGCGGATGAAAATGTCTGCGTGGGGATTTTTTAGATTATTATGGAATACTTGTATAAGCAATACAATAACGAACCCGGGAAAGCTCCGACGGGAGAAAAATATATATACGTTATTACTGAAATAGAAACAGGAAAAATGTATATAGGACAAACCAGTAATTTTCACGCTCGTATGCGTTCACATAGAACCTGCAAGTGCAACCAGCATAGCGCAATTGATAGAGCTATTCAAGAAAAAGGTGCAGACGCATTCCAATATGAGATTTTGGAGTTGTGTGCTGCTGATGACGCTGATAGCAGAGAGCGATATTGGATAGAAAAGTCCGATTCTTGCAATGAGCAAAAAGGTTTCAATACGTTTAAGGGTGGTCAAAAGAGCTTTTCAGATGAAAACTACTCTATACTTGTAGAAATGCTTCAGCAAGGAATGACATTAAAGACTGCGTGTGACGTTATAAATACATCTATTGCTTCTGCAAGGAGAGAATTGAAAAGGCGAGACACAAATTTGTCGGAAATTCGCTGCTCGGCAGCCAAACATAAATATCTGCGCCGCAAAAGTGCTCATGGAAAAGAAATCAATGTAGCTGACGTACTAAAAATGTATCAAGATGGCATGGCATCAAAAGAAATAGCAGAGCACTATGGTATGAACCTACCTGCTTTTTATCGCCGGTTAAAAGAAAACGGGTTGAGCGCCAGAGCAATTGCTCAGCCAAATTACGGAACGGCATCTGCTCTTTTCGACAAAGATAAAGCTATTGCAATGTGTAAAGACGGATATTCTGCCAGCGAGATAGGCGATGCTATGGGATTGCCGGATTACACAGTAGAGAGGCTTCTTCGAAAGTCTGGGTATTCTATATCATTGATTGCAGATGAAAAAGCAGCAGATAAAAGAAAGGAGCGAAACAAAAAAAGAAGCCAAAACGGAAACTTCAATTTTGAAATGGCTGTTGATTTTTTAAGAGAAGGTTACAAGATACAAGCGATAGCTGATTTGATGGGCATATCAGATGCTCACCTAAGAACAAAACTCAAACAAAACGGCTTTGATTTAGAAAAAACACTTCCAATTATAGTTTGTGACGAAACGGGTGAAACGTTTCTTACAATGATGGAAGCAGCAAAAGCGTACAACGTAAGCTATACATCGCTACGAAAATGTTTTGGAAAAAAGCAAGGTTACTGTGGCGGCTACCATTGGCACAAAGAAAAGCAGAATTTTTGACTCCGATGCAAAATACAGCATCGGATTTTTTATTATAGGAGAATCTAATGGCAAAGAGTATTGAACCCGAAGTTAAGGACTGGTTTGCGCAGGCACTGAGCCAGCACAAGACCAAATATTGCATTGAGCAGAGGACGCTCAATGTCGAGATTGAAAACGCCCTTAAAGCCGCGCCGTCCAAGAGCGGTGGAAACGGTTACGGCAGACCGGATTTTCAGTTAATGGTAAAAGACCCAACTACACTGAAAAATATACCTGTCATGGTGGAAGCTAAGGGTACAAAAGGAAAGCTACTGAAACTCACCAAGCTTGGGGAAGTAGAGCTTACAACGGTATATCCGAAAAACTCTAAGGAGGGTGCTACCAATCCACACAAGGCAGGGGACCTTTGCTACACCACTATTCAAAACTATGCGGTAAATGGTGCTGTCTTTTATGCGCAGAACATCATCAAATATTCAAATAGCTACGACGCTGCCATTGCGGCTGGTATCAACGGCTACGATGACACAACTGAACGTAAGTATCAGTGTGAGATTTACTATATTTCCAAAGAAAATGCTTTCGTCCCGAAAAAACTGGGTGATGACATTCAGTTACTGTTCGAAGAAAACATCCATACCCTGATGAGAGCTGTGAACAGTGCTACTCTCACGGACGCAGAAAAAGAACGACTGACCAAAAACGCAGAAACTCAGATTGACGATAATCTGAAAAGGCTCAATCAAATGATGCACGATGGGCTTCATATCGAGGCAAACTCTCGTGTTCATTTGATGGCGGGCATGATTATGGCAGGACTTGGTGTAGAAGGTAAAGTCGCCGCTCTGGAACTGTCTGACCTGCATGGGTATACTACTGCATCTGGTCACGATGGCAGAGTGTTTATGAATCGCATTACAGACTTTTTGCGTGAACGTGGCTTACCGGAAGAAAAGCGCGAAATCGTTCTGAACAAGCTCAGCACTGTTTTCGTCAACGCGCAAGGGCTGTGGATGCCGGAAAACGGAGTAAGCCGTCTGAAAACTTTGTATGCAGAAGTACAGCGTACAATTTTGCCGTATGCAAGAACAAAAGGCAGCCAGTATCTTGACTTTACCGGGCGGCTTTTCAATGTTCTTACCGACTGGGTCACTATCCCGGACGGAGATAAAAATGACGTTGTCCTTACACCACGCTACATCACAAATCTGATGGCTCGTCTGTGTGAAGTGGACCGCGATAGCTATGTTTGGGACTATGCTACCGGCACGGCTGGATTCCTTGTTTCTTCTATGCGCCTGATGATTGAAGATGCGGACGCGCATATTGCGGACCTCCAAGAGCGCGAAATCAAGAAACGTGACATCCGCTGCAAGCAACTTCTTGGCATTGAGCTTCGCGATGACATTTACCTGTTGGCTGTACTGAACATGATTTTGATGGGCGATGGAAGCACCAACATTATCATGGGAGATTCCCTTAAATACGACGGAACCTATCAGCAGGGCAATATGAAAGGAAAGAAATTCCCGGCAAACAAGTTCTTGCTCAATCCGCCTTATAGCGCTCCCGGTAAAGGCTTTAACTTTGTCAAAAAGGCTCTTTCCAACATGACTACCGGAAAAGCCGCTGTGCTGATTCAGGAAAATGCCGGAAGTGGTCAGGGTCTGCCTTTTACAAAAGAAATTCTCGAAAGTAACACGCTGCTCGCCAGCATCCACTGTGCCGATATCTTCTGTGGCAAGGCAGGCGTTCAGACGGCAATTTATCTGTTTGAAGTTGGCAAGCCTCACGATGTCGATAAGGAAGTTGTCTTCATTGATATGAGCAATGACGGCTACGCACGTCAGAATCGAAAGAAAGCCTCATCCGATAAGAACCTCCAGAATAAAGACCACGCAGTAGAACGCTACAACGAAATCGTCGATATTATCCTCGATAAACGTAAGAAGACCGATTACTACCGTGAAGGACAGGAAGTCATTCGTGATACTATCTCGCTCAATGGCGATGACTGGACCTTTGCAAGCCACAAAAAGATTGATACCACTCCGACCGAGGAAGATTTCAAAGCCGTTGTCGCTGCGTATCTTTCTTACCGTGTCAAATGCCTGATGGGAAACAAGTGATTTTGGGGGTACATATATGCAAATGAAAGAATATAGGATTTCTGACCTCTTTGAAAAAGTAGAGGTGCAGAAAATTCAGGGGAAAGCAAACGATTTCCCAACAAGGAAAGATGACATCCACACTATCCCGCTGCTTACGTCCACCGGAAGTAATCAGGGCTTTTCGAGATATGCGGCAAAAGAAGATTGCCCGAAAATCCTTCAGAACGTCATTTCCATCGCTTCAAATGGTGATGCGGGCGCTACATTCTATCAAGCTGAGCCGTTTGCCGTTCTACAGGACGCATACGCTATCCAGCTCAAAGCGCACAAGATGACTGAAACAATCGGTTTGTACCTCGCTGCTACCATTCATAAAGCCATCTATGACACCCATGATTGGGTAAACAAGGCTGGATGGAACAACATCAAAGACAGCATCATCACGCTTCCTTCTGTCGCCCACATTGTCCCTGACTGGGCATTGATGGCACAAATTGGGGGGGGTGGCGAGATGAATAATTTCGACACCTCTATGTGGAAAGAGTTCAAAATCGGTGACGTTTTGGACATTCGGAGTTCAAACGGAATCTTCCACGCAAACGCCCTAAATATTTCTGAGCAGCCGTTTGAGGGTTCACATCCTTATGTAGTACGTTCTTCAAAGAACAATGGTATTCGCGGCTACATCAAAGAAGACGAAGCCGCGTTGAATCCGGCAAAAACTATCTCTTTCGCACAAGATACAGCGGAGATGTTCTATCAAGAAGAAGCCTATTTTACTGGAAACAATGTAAAAGTCGCTTCTATTAAAGACGGAACTCATCTGAATGAGATGAGCGCATTGTTTATTATTACAGCACTTCGAAAGAGTATGTCAGCTTTCCATTGGGGCATGTCATTTGAGTTGGAAAAAATCAAAGACATGGCAATTATTTTGCCCGCGACAGAAACCCATGAGCCGGACTGGAACTACATGCAGGAGCGCATTGCCGAGTTGGAGCAGGAGCGCATTGCCGAGCTGGAGAGAGAACGAATTGCCGAACTGGAGCAGTATCTGATTGCCACCGGGCTGAACGACTATGAGTTAACCGAGAAAGACAAGCAGATTCTGGCTACCAAGCTGACCGACGGGGGGGCATCACAAAGCTCGGAATCTGGAAGTGGCTGCTGGAAAGAAGCAAGGAAGTTCAAACTTGTTGACATCGCAAATGTAAGCTACGGCACAAAGTTTGATAAAAACAAGATGTCTCATATATCTCCTAAAATCAATTTTGTTTCAAGAACAGCCATCAACAACGGTGTTTCTGATTGTGTAGATGAATGCGGAGTAGAGCCATTTATGGCGGGTACGATTACGCTTGCTTTAGGTGGTTCTATTGGTTCGTGCTTCATCCAAGAAAAGCCATATTATACAGGACAAAATGTGGGAGTAATTGAACTTCCAACTTTTGTAACAGACAAGGCAAAGGTTTATTTTGTTGGAGTTCTGCAAAAGGAATGTAAAGCACAATTTACCGCTTTTGCAAATGAAATCAATCGATATTTGAAAACCACGTTAAGCGTATCGCTACCGGTTACAAGTAACGGGCAACCAGATTGGGACTTTATGGACAAATACATTCACGCTATCGAAAAAGTAGCCATCGCAGATGTAGTGAAGTATAAAGATGAGACCATCGCAAATACTAAAGCAATAGTGCAGCAGCCGTCATTGTAACAAACGCAATGGCGGTTTTATTATTTGGGATTTGAAAAGCAATGACAACAGAAGATTTTATCGCTAAAGCAAAACAAATTCACGGCAACACTTATGATTATTCAAAGGTGAACTATACAAAATCTACGGTAAAGGTGGAGATTGTATGTCCGAAGCATGGCTCATTCTTCCAAATTGCTGGCAATCATATTAACCCGAAAATACGATGTGGATGCCCTTATTGCGCGGGCAGAAAACTTATAACCGGGGTCAATGACTTTGCCACTTTGTACCCGAAAGCGGCGTCCGAGTGGGACTATTCTAAAAACAACGTATCTCCATCGGATATATTCCCAAAAACAAATAAAAAATACTATTTTGTCTGTCCAAAAGGACACTCGTACCTACAATCTCCAAACAATAAGACGTCCAAGAACTATGGGTGCCCCTATTGTTCTGGACAAGCACTACTGACTGGATACAACGACTTACAGACAGTCTATCCAGAAATCGCAAAAGAATGGGATTACTCCAAGAACGAGAAAGGTCCGTCTGACTATCGTTACGGAAGTGGCTATAAGGCATGGTGGGTATGCAGTAAGTGCGGGTTGTCGTATCAAAGCCCAATTAACGCCCATATCAAAGGGCACAAGTGCCCATACTGTTCTGGTCAGAAAGTTGCCACAGGAAAGAACGATTTGCAGACATTTTATCCTGAAATAGCGAAAGAATACTCAGACAAAAATAGCGTTCCAGTAAATCTAATATCAGCACGTTCGCACCATAAAGTTCTATGGAATTGCCCGTTCTGTGGAAATGAATATGCAGCTACTGTCAACCATCGAACATTAGGCGGGACAGAGTGTCCGACATGTTCAAAGGCATCAAAAGGAGAACGAAAGGTCAAGGCTGTTCTGGATAAGCTGGACATTACATATAAGCAGCAAGAGTGCTTTGAGAACTTAAAAGACAAACATCCACTGCGTTTTGATTTTACCATTTACCAAGACAACAAGTTGATTGCTGTCATTGAATTTAATGGCATTCAGCACTACAAACCCATTAGCGTGTTTGGCGGAGAGAAAGCTCTTTGTGTACAAGAAAAGCACGACCTAATGAAAGTACAGTATAAACTCACATCGCAGGGGAAGACCTTTGCCAAAATCGATAAGTGGTATCCATCCAGCAAGACATGCAGCGTGTGTGGCTTTATAAAAGACGACCTCACACTTGCCGACCGTGTCTGGACATGCAGTGCTTGTGGAACTACGCATAACCGTGACCACAATG
>ENA-OPXQ01000343-OPXQ01000343.1-human-gut-metagenome-genome-assembly--contig:-NODE-343-length-30528-cov-1.943786_pt1 | contig 30528 bp, 19 predicted proteins | sample MGYA00241769_ERZ502042 | MGnify/ENA primary metagenome ERZ502042 (study PRJEB25962, sample SAMEA2041934) | human gut metagenome | biome: human gut; feature: human-associated habitat; material: faeces...
ATTTTAAAACGAGTTTTTCACGGACTTTTGCATTGCCTATAGCGAAGGCGACGGCAAGTTTTTGTTCTTTGTCGTATTCTTCAAGGTATTTCATTCCTCCAAGAATCGGATAGCCATCTATGATGCTGCCTTGCTGGATTCCATCGTCTATGTATCCAAGAATCTCATATGTTGGTTCTTCTTCGTTGATCCGTTCGATCAGCCACTGAGTATCTCTTCCCATACCACCGGCTCCAACGATCACGATTGGTTTTATCTTTGGTTCTTTACTCATATAACCCATCCTCATTCTTCTTCCAATAGCATTCCATTCCTAATGCTTTCGGTGCAATAAAATCTTTCTCGATATCATCTCCGACAAATGCCATGTTCCTGCATGGTATTTCTAATCGTTTTCTCATGATCAGAAATGGAAGATCATTTGGTTTCCTGAATTCCATGACATTTCCATGTCCTGCAAGTTCATCTGTGATCAGTATCTCGTCTGCCATTTTATCTAACCCCAGAGCTTCTATCTTGGCTCGCTGTACTTTTGGTGTTCCATCGATCAAGATCCCGATACTTCGCTTTTGCGTGTGTAGTTCAAAGAATAATTCTTTGACTCCTTCATACAATGAAATCTCTGGTTTATGGTCCCTGATGGCTTCTCTGCATTTTAATAATAATTCATCCGAATACATTCCTGCATCTTTTAATACCGTTTCCAGTGGCGACTGCCCTTTTTCCAGTGCTGCGCATAACTTATTAAAGATATTGTTCACTTCTGGAAGCATTCGTTCTACCACTCGGAAACTGCTTCGTACATAATCTTTCTCTGAATATAATGTGTCATCCAGATCAAAGATCACTGAACCAATTCCCTCGTCTAAATGATACAGATCTTTAAAATCATGAATCTCTACAATCGGTTCTTCTCTTGTATTTAAACATATGCTTTTTTCAAATCTTGTGAAAATAACATTGTCATCGGCTGCATCCTCTTTGTATTCCATTGGTTCACCTAACATCATGGAGAGTGCTGCATATGGTGCGTCGGCTCCTGCCTTGATCGATACGGTGCTTGCCTGATGATACCATGGTTCCATTCGGATAAAATAATCTTTGTCTGTATGTTCTTCACGAAGCATAAAGATCGTCATCCATCCGGATGGTCTTAATTTCTTTATCACTTTCTTTGCTTCTTCTACGATCTTATGATCTCTTACAACTCTGTATCTTGCACTTTCTTTTCCCTCGACTTCTTCCTTTGCCCTTGGTGTGATGTAAACCGGGCTTCCGTCTAGATTGCAGAATACGTCGATCTCATACATCTTCCCATTTAAAAATGGACGTATCGTATAATTCTCGTATTTTGATGCATGAAAACTTAATTCTTGTTCGTCATGGATCATGATGCTTTTCTCCAGATTATCCATCTCATCCAATACTGCAAACATTGCTGGGAATCCTTGTGTATAGTCATTGGCACTGCTTACAACCTGTGGTGCGTTAAGACCACATCCTTCAAAGAAACGAGCTGTCCAGCGTTTGTTGCTGCACAGCAGAGCTAATTCTTCATTTGCAATGAGAACTTCTGTTCCAACAGCTTCAAATTCACTAGTTCTTTGTGACAGGATAAAGACGTCTTCTTCTGTTCTTGGAATGAGCAGACCGATCTTCTCCTGTTTACAGATATGTAAGAGTTCTGTGACATAACCTTCTTCCCCTGGCTGTGGAACCTGATAGTGCTTATGGCAGCGATATAATGCTGGTGCTTCCAGTGAATGATCACAGCCGACAAATGTTACTTTCACCCCTAATCTGCCGGCAGCATAGCGGAAGGTATCGATAAATTCGACCTGATCTGCCACGCTTGAAAATAAGATCTTTAAGTGTCCTGCTTTCTTGTATTTGGAAAACTGGTCTTTCTTTGTTCCCTGAAAGGCATACATTGTCACAGATTCCTGTGCACTGATCCCTGCTCTTTTTAAGACTTTGGTCACAGTCTTTAATATGATCTTGATGTCGGTAAGAAATGAAATGCTATCCACATATTCAAGGTCGAATTCAAACTTTTCTTCCCAGCTGATGGCATTTCTCCCATTCACCTGTGCAAGTCCAGTCAGTCCTGGTCTTACATCTGCACGTCGTTTCTGTCTTGCACTGTAGAAATCTATGTATTGTTTCAATAATGGTCTTGGCCCGACAAAACTCATATGTCCAAATAAGATGTTGAAGAATTCAGGTAATTCATCAAGACTTGTGGATCTTAACATCTGTCCAAATCTTGGAAGACGTTCTTTGTCTGGTAACAGATCCCCATTCTCATCGACGGCGTCTGTCATACTTCTGAACTTGTAGAGTGTAAATATTTCGTTATGATATCCCGGTCTTTCTTGTTTGAAGATCACGGGGCTCCCTAATTTGATCCTTACTAACAGTGCTGTGACAAGCAGGATCGGGCTTGATACAATGATACAGCACAGTGACAATATGATGTCAAAAAATCGTTTGATATATTTGTGATACATCTTTATATATACTCCGTTTACATTTTGTTCTTATCGGTCCAGTACGGATCTTATGATTCCTATGATCCGATCCATATCTTCTTTTGTATTCTTAATATCACTTGGAAGACATAATCCGCAGTCAAAGATATCTTCTGATACTGGCTTCTTATCATCTTCGTAATGAGAATAGAATTCGCACCCTTTAAATACTGGTTGTTGATGTAATGGTTTCCAGATCGGACGGCTTTCGATATTCTCTCTTTCCAAAGCTTCTATGATATCTAATGGTTTTGTCTTACTGTCTTCATCGATCGTCATGCATGATAACCAGAAGTTTGGTTCACTGCATGTTTCATATGGATTCATATGCACTTGTTTATAATCCTTGAAAGCATCTTTGTATGTCTCATAGATTGCTTTTTTCTTCGCAATGTGTTCATCCAGATGCAGAAGCTGTCCTCTTCCAACTCCCGCTGTGATATTAGACATTCGGTAGTTATATCCGATCTCCTTGTGTTCATAATGTCGGACTGGTTCTTTTGCCTGTGTTGCCAGGAATGTTGCATGCTTGATGTATTCTTCATTCTCTGATGCGATCATTCCACCGCCTGATGTCGTGATGATCTTATTTCCATTGAATGAAAATCCTGCCATGACTCCGAATCTTCCTGTCTGGACTCCTTTATATGTTGCTCCCAGACTTTCTGCAGCATCTTCGATCAGTGGAACTTTATATTCTTCACAGATTGCTTTGATCTCGTCTACCTTGGCTGGTGTTCCATAAAGGTGTGCAACGATCACTGCTTTTGCTTCTTTATGTTCTTCCAATGCTCTTTTCAATGCCTGTGGTGACATATTCCATGTCTCTGGTTCAGAATCCACGAATACGATCTTGCCTTTTTCGTAGGCGACTGGATTCACTGTTGCAGCAAAAGTCAGCGAAGGACATATCACGGTATCTCCTTCCCCGACTTCTAATAATTTCACCGCCAGATGCAGTGCTGCGGTTCCTGCGCTTAGTGCACTGCAGTGTGCGATTCCTGTATACGCTTCCATCTCACGTTCAAAGCCATTGACATTTGGCCCAAGTGGTGCGATCCAGTTGGTGTCAAATGCTTCCTGCACAAACTTCTGTTCTTCCCCATGCATCGTTGGTGATGCCATATATATACGTTCTTTCATGCTGTCTCATCCCCCTGTCATTTTGTCTGTTGATTTGTCTGTTTATATGTATACTCTGGAACTAATCTTTTTACAACTTCACGAATATTCGGATCTTCGGAAAATGCCGCATGATCTAATTCAGCGATCAGTTCACTAAATTGTTCTGTCTCCATCATCCTTGGACTTCCAATGAAAATTCGTTTGTTCTTTGTTTCTTTTTTATTCTCCTCATCGATCAGAAGTTCTTCATACAGCTTCTCCCCTGGTCTTAAGCCAGTAAACTGGATTTCTATATCTTCTCCTGGTGTAAGTCCTGATAAACGGATCATATTCTTCGCAAGATCTAAGATCTTGACTGGTTCTCCCATATCAAGGATAAATATTTCCCCGCCTTCTGCGTAAGCTCCTGCTTCTAACACCAGACTGACGGCTTCTGGGATCGTCATAAAGTATCGGATGATCTCTGGATGTGTAACTGTTACCGGACCACCATTGGCAATCTGCTTCTTGAACAACGGAACGACACTTCCGTTACTTCCAAGAACATTTCCAAATCTTACAGCAACATATTCTGTATCGTATAAGCTGTTCATGTATTGAATGACCATCTCACAGATCCGCTTGGAAGCGCCCATGATATTTGTCGGTCTTACTGCCTTATCCGTGGAGATCAGTACCATTCTCTTTACGCCGCTCATTCCTGCTTCTTTGGCTATGTTAAATGTACCAAATACATTGTTCTTGATCGCATCATGCGGGCTGTCTTCCATCAATGGCACATGCTTATGTGCTGCTGCATGAAATACGATATCAGGCTTATAATCTTCGAAAATATTGTGTATTCGCAGATGATTCTGGACAGATACGATCAATACTTTCAGATCTAGTTCTGGATGTGTTCTCTTTAATTCCATCTGAATCTCGTAGGCGTTGTTCTCATAATTATCAATGATCACTAACTTCTTCGGCTGATATCTTGCGATCTGTCTGCAGATCTCACTTCCGATTGATCCGCCTCCCCCTGTGACAAATACGACTCTGTCTTTGACATAGCTCATGATTGATGGAAGATTGGCTTTCACTGGTTCTCTTCCAAGCAGATCCTCAATCTCTACTTCTCTTAGAGCAGATACCGTAACTTCACTGTTGATCAGCTGATATAAGCCCGGAAGAATACTCAAACGGCATCCTGTCTGCTTGCAGATCTCAAGGATGTCCTTGCGATCCTTGGGTTCTATTGTCGGAATTGCCAAAATGATCTCTTCAACATCAAATTTAACTGCATTGCGCAGGATCGTATTACGATTGCCAACCACTGGTATCCCAGATAAATATGTTCCTTTCTTCGCTGGATCATCATCTATGATGCAACGGATCGTTTTAGTCACATATGTACTCTTTTTGATCTCATTTAAAATGATGCTTCCTGCTTCTCCTGCTCCGATCAACATTACCGGAACTTTCTTCTTGCCAATATCATTCACTTTGAGTGGTTCACTTCCCTGAATCAATCGGACAAGTAATCGGATAAAAAACATTCCCAACAGCAGATATACCAAATACAAGAAATAGTAACTTCTTGGTATCTCCCATTGTAACATATAAATTCCGATCAGCTGGAAAGCTGCTGCGATCACAACTGCTTTAACGACATTAATAAAATCGGAGATTCCTGCATACTTCCATTGCGTTGAATACAATCGATATGCCATAAAGATCACAATACTGCAAAAGAGATTCAACGGCATGTATTTTGCAGCATTTTTCAAAAAAATCGGTGCGATCTGTGATGGATAGAATTCAAATCGCGTTAATAATGCAAGATATGATGCTATGATCATCATTATGATATCTGAAATCCCAAGTATCATATTCCATTTTTTTCTTTGAGCGATTGTTTTTAATTTCTTCATATACTTTCCCCTTACATATGCTCTCACATATTTGTTTTAAATTTATTATAGCACCTTTTTTCTTAATTTCCTATATCTACTCCTGCTCATTTCCTGCTTTTTGGTAATTTTTTCTTAAAATACAGCAAAAAGAGATGGAAAAATCTATATTGTTTTGATCTTTCCATCTCTTTTTATATTAAAATTTTATCTTTTCATCAAGATTCTATCTTTTTATACGTTGATCTCAGCTGTTAATCCGAGTACTTCTTTATTCTCTTCCAGAATTGGATTGATCACTTCATTCACAAATTCTTCTGTCTGCTGTGGTGCACGTCCTACGAAGTTCTCTGGTTTCATGATCGCCTGTAACTGCTCCATGTTCATACCAAATGCTGGGTCTGCTGCGATTCTCTCTAACAGATCGTTTGCTTTTCCTTCTTCTTTGACAACTTTTCCTGCTGCCATAGAATGTACACGGATCTTCTCATGAAGTTCCTGTCTGTCTCCACCAGCTTTTACTGCATCCATCATGATATTCTCTGTTGCCATGAATGGAAGTTCGCTTCTTAAACGGCTTTCGATAACCTTAGGGTATACAACTAATCCGTCTACAACGTTTAAGTAAAGGTCTAAGATACCATCGATCGCTAAGAATCCTTCTGGTACAGATAAACGTTTGTTGGCTGAGTCATCTAATGTTCTTTCAAACCACTGTGTAGATGCTACTAATGCTGGGTTCATGGCATCTGACATTACGTAGTTTGCTAAGGAAGCGATTCTTTCACTTCTCATTGGGTTTCTCTTATATGCCATTGCAGAGGATCCGATCTGGTTCTTCTCAAATGGTTCTTCTACTTCTTTTAAGTGCTGAAGAAGTCTGATGTCGTTTGAGAACTTATGAGCAGACTGTGCGATCTGGCTTAATACGTTGATCACGCGGGAATCAACTTTTCTAGAGTATGTCTGTCCAGATACTGGCTGGCATTTGTCAAATCCCATCTTCTTGGCGATCATTCCATCGATCTTCTTGATCGTTTCGTGGTTTCCTTCGAATAACTCTAAGAAACTTGCCTGTGTTCCTGTTGTTCCTTTTGATCCTAATAATCTCATGTTAGCGATCACGTGATCAAGATCTTCTAGATCATATACGAGATCCATCAGCCAAAGGCTTGCTCTCTTACCTACTGTTGTAGGCTGTGCTGGCTGAAAATGTGTAAATCCAAGTGTTGGAAGATCTTTGTATTTCATTGCGAATTTGGATAATTCGTTGATCACATTTAATAATTTTACTCTGACAAGCTTTAATGCTTCTGTCATGATGATGATGTCTGTGTTATCACCAACATAGCAGGATGTTGCTCCTAAATGGATGATTCCTTTTGCCTTTGGACATTGTACTCCGTATGCATATACATGAGACATAACATCATGACGGACTAATTTTTCACGTTCTTTTGCTACATCGTAGTTGATGTCTTCTGCATGTGCTTTTAATTCGTCGATCTGTTCCTGTGTGATATCAAGTCCTAATTCTTTCTCTGTCTCAGCAAGTGCGATCCATAACTTTCTCCATGTCTTAAACTTCTTGTCTGGAGAAAAGATGTACTGCATCTCTTTGCTTGCATAACGTTCTGATAATGGGCTCTGGTAACGGTCGTTCATAAAAATCTCCTTATCCTTATCTTTCAAAATTTCCACGAATATCTCTTGTTGGCGGTTTCATTGGATACTCACCTGTGAAACATCCTTTACAGATCGGTAATCCCTGTACCATCTGTGAAAGTCTCTCTTCTCCTAAGTATCCTAAACTATCTGCTCCGATCACTTCACAGATTTCGTTGATCGATCTGTTATATGCGATCAGCTGTTCTCTCTCTGGAATATCAGTTCCAAAGTAGCATGGCCACAGGAATGGTGGGGAACTGATCCTTACGTGAACTTCTGTCGCTCCTGCATCGCGTAACATCTTCACAATGCGGTCACTTGTTGTTCCTCGTACGATGGAATCATCGATCATGATGACTCTCTTTCCTTTGACTGCTTCTTTTAAAACATTTAACTTGATCTGCACGCTTGATTCACGGCTGCTCTGTCCTGGTTTGATGAAAGTTCTTCCAACATAACCGTTCTTGACAAATGCGGTTCCATATGGGATTCCTGACTCTAAAGAATATCCAAGGGCTGCTGCATTTCCTGATTCTGGTACTCCGACAACCAAGTCTGCTTCTACCGGTGAATCCTGTGCGAGGTATCTTCCTGCCTGAATTCTTGAGTGGTATACCCCAACTCCGTCAATCTCACTGTCTGGTCTTGCAAAATAAATGTATTCAAAGATACATCTTGCTGTTTTCTCCTTTGGAATACATAAATCACAGTCTGACTGAATTCCATCCTTTGTGATCGTTACGATCTCTCCTGGATTCACGTCACGGATAAATTCTGCTCCGATCGTATCTAATGCACAGCTTTCAGATGCTAATACATAAGCATTATCTCTCTTACCGATACATAATGGCTTAAATCCATATGGATCTCTTGCCCCGATCAGTTTCCTTGGTGACATAACGATCAGGGAATACGCACCTTTGATCTTCTGCATTGCTCTGGCTACTGCCTTCTCAATTGATGATGTATTCACGCGTTCTCTTGCGATATGATATGCGATAACTTCGGAATCGATCGTTGTCTGGAAAATAGCTCCTGTCTTTTCTAATTCTTCGCGAAGTTCTATTGCATTGATCAGATTACCATTATGTGCAAGTCCTAAAGTACCTTTTACATAATTTAAAACCAGTGGCTGGGCATTCTCAGGAACACTCTCTCCTGCTGTTGAATACCTTACATGCCCCACACCGATATCTCCCTTTAATGCCTGAAGGGAATCTGGTGTAAACACTTCATTACATAATCCCATACCTTTTCGAGATGTGACATTACGTTTTGGACCATTCGTATCAGAAACTGCAATTCCGCAGCTTTCCTGACCTCGATGCTGAAGTGCAAACAATCCATAATAAATCGTTGACGCTACATCATTGCCATCGAAATCGTAGATACCGAAAACTCCACATTCTTCTCCCAACTTATCAAAGTTCTCTCTGCTCATCGTGATCTTTTGACCTTTCTGTTATACAATCTTTAGTTTCCTTTGTAAAATACACATTTTTGATAGTAACATATTCATTTTAAATCTGCAAGCATCCCTGTTATTGATTCTCTTTTAATAATGTAGTATCTGGAGGGATCTCTCCTCGCTTAAGCTTTGTATATATGATCCTTCTTACAGATTTATCTATTCTTGATTCTTTGATCTTGCCACTTTTTAGTGCCTTCTCAATTGCCTTGTATGCTTCTTTATAGTTATCCGGCATCACGATCAGGTCAACTCCTGCCTGAATTGCTTTCACTGCTGCTTCTCCGGAACTATAGTTATCTGTGATCGCTTTCATGTTCATCGCATCGGTCATGATAACGCCCTTATATTCAAGTTCATCTCTTAGAATATCTGATACAACTCTGCTGCTCAGGCTTGAAGGCTCCTTCTCATCTGTCACATTAGACAGCATCAGATGTGACACCATCACTGCATCAGCTTTTGCCTTGATTCCTGCTTTAAATGGTTTAAAATCTGTATCTCTTAATGTATTGATCGTCTGATCGGTCTCTGTGCTTCCGCGGTGTGTGTCTCCTCCAGTCTGTCCACTTCCTGGAAAATGCTTTAATGTCGCTGAGATCTGTTGTTTCTGCATGTTCTTTACCAGTGTTGTAATAATATCAGCAACTTTCTTTGAGTCTGTGCCAAAGCTTCGGTCTCCGATCTCTGTGTTATTCTTATTCGTTAAAACATCTGCGACTGGTGCAAGATTCATATTAAATCCAAGCTCTTTTAATTCCTTTCCCTGTGTCTTTCCCATCTGCGCGATCTTCTTGTTATTGTAAGTTCTTCCAACTTCCTGTGCAGATGGATATACTGTCATCTTCATCTTGGGATTTGATGCGACTCTTGAAACCTGTCCACCTTCCTCATCCACTGCCATAAATAGTGGAATATAGGAGGCATCTTGAAGCTCATCCGTCATCTTCTTTGTCTGATCAGGTGTGTTGATATTCTTCGCAAACATGATCACCCCACCTGCTGGATACTTCTTCAATGTCTTCTTCATCTGACTCGTCACGCTTGTCTGATTCTTGCTTTCTGCCTCATCTAATTGATAAACAGATACCATAAATAGTTGTCCGATCTTATTCTTTAAGGACATCTCCTTTGTGATATCTTTTGCCATTCCCTGCAGGGTTGTTTCATCCAGATCTTCTGTCTTGAGTTTCTTTGTTGTACTCTTCTTCCCGCATCCTGCTGTCATGACAAGCATAAATACAAGGACAAGGCTGATTAAACGTCTCTTCATTCTTTCGTGTCCTTTCCGTGCATGCTCTTTTCTTTTTATTATACCAGAAGCATTTGTTTGTATCAAATGCTGTTACGTCCTATTTCTGTGAATTACCCCTCCCATGCGGTACAGTAGTTCCTATGGAAGTGGCTTCTAACAGTCGTGACAGTTACCCATTTCTGACCAAAAGATTGGCTGTCCGTACCAATCAAGGCATATTCACTTATGCCGCTATCCCTTTGACGGGAATACCTTTCGGATTCAGTTTGTGGAATCCATACACATCAGGAGCAGAAAGAAACGTATAATCTCTGGTATCTTTCCAGATATCAGGGATCGCTTTCCGCATGATATTTGCTGCTGCGTGACAATCCGCATTTAAGATCATTCCGTTAGAGCAACGGTATAAACCACGTTTGATCCTCTTTCCAGAAAACGAAGCATCCTTATCATCGACACCATAGGTTGGGATCCTGTCATTTGCGATCAGATCCGCTTTGGAAGTATAACTTTCTTCCTGCTCTATGATTCTGATGCCGGCATTCAGAGCTTTATATGTGATCATTGTCCGCAGGAGAGTGATCGGCATGGAGACAAAATTCTGGTTGTTGATCTTATTCATATTGGATCTCTGCTTCCAGAGCAGATTCACACCAAGGATCAGTGTTCCACACTGGTGTTCCATACAGAAGTCAATGATACTACGACTGATCTTGTGGCACTGGTCTTTCACAAAATTGGCATAATGGAAAGAAAGGTCTCTTAACCGCTTGGAAACAGCGTGTTTCTTTTCATGACCTTTTGTGATGATGGAGACATACTTTGCTCTCTGTTTATGGAACCATTGGATCTTGGATAAGACAGCTCCGCCTTTGTATATTGCGGATGAGTAATCATCACATACGATCGCTGCGAAGTTATCTGTTCCAAGATCAATGGCACATACATGAGATCCGGAAGGATCAAATGCAACATCTGGTTCTTCCAGTGTCAGACAGAGTAAAAAACGACCATAATACGGTTTGATCTTGACTTCTTTTAATACAGGATCCGAAGAAAGATTTGAAAAGTACAAGCGTTGCTTTTGCAAAGGCAGTTTTAAGGACATCCCGATACAAGACAGCATCCTGGTTTGTGATGATCACAGTCGTCAGGTCACTTTTCTTATAGCGAGGCATCTTAGGCTTACCCAGATACTTTTCTGGATGCTTTTTATATTCTCTTAAAGAAGCAAGCCAGTTTTTGAAATCTGTGACTGACTGTTTGACCATCTGCTGTGCTGTCTGTCTTGGAAGTCCGGAAAAGAAATCTGCATTCTCTGTGACACGCATCATCTTTTCAAGGTGTGTATAAGAGATCACTCTGCGGACGTGCATGTTTGGATAAGATCGTTGTAATAACGCAACTTCTTGAAAGACTTCGACTTCGTTCTCTGTCCGATGTTCTTTGTCATAACCGGTAAAGATATTCCGCACACGAAAAAGAGCTGCATTGTACAACAGCTTGGACTTTCTGCACAGATCGTCAAAATATGGATATAACAGATCATCCGAAGAAATGATTCTTTGTGTCACACGGTATGCCATATGGTTGTCTCCTTTCTGATATGTTGAAAATATCGTACTTTTATAGTATAATTATACCAAACATATGTTTAGCTGTAAAGGAGATACATCATGCGAAAGAAAGATAATACAGATTATTATATAAACCGGCATAGTTGCTTTTTATTGCAATACCATATCGTGTTTGTTACAAAATACAGACATCCAGTCTTAACAGGCAAAGTAAAAGATGTTGTTTATGAACGTATCCACTATGTAGCAGATCAAAGAGGGTTTCACATCCTAGAGATCAATGGCGAATCGGATCATGTCCATATCCTGATGGAAGCTGATACAACAACTTCACCGGCGGAACTTGCAAATGTTTTAAAAACACAAACAGCACGAAAAGCACGAAAGTTGTATGGCGAAACCATTTTAAAAAAATATTACTGGAAACCTTATTTTTGGTCGGATAGTTATTTTATTTCATCTGTTAGTGAAAACAGTCTGCACACAATAAAACAGTATATTCGGAATCAGGGGAAACGATAATGTGTCCGTCAGGACGCATTCACCCACGCCCATATTAAAATATGGACGTGGTACTCTGCTTAGATTTTATAGAAAAAAGCCCCTCCAGATCTTAATGTCTGAAGAGACTTTAAAAGCAGATGTCTCCAAATACGCAACCGTTCCATAAGTCACCATGTATCAAAACTTCATGAAAAAAAGGATTTAAAAACCACTCTCTCAAATGGTCTATTTGCATATTGTCGACACCACTAGTATATACTTTTATATTTATGTTTTCTACCCTTTCAACATAGTTTTTTTCAATTTTTACAATTTTGTCAAAAAATATATGAAATCTATTTGTTTACATCTAAATGTTGTTTAAATTGTATAGTAACCAGGAATTGATCTCCGTCTATTCTTATCGAAAACTCTCCTCCACAATTCTTTGTAAAACTGTCTGCGATGGAAAGTCCTAATCCGTTTCCTTCGCTGGTACGTGATTTTTCCGCTCTGGCAAACCGTTCCATGATCTCTTCTTCTGTAAAATTCATCTCATAGGATGCTGTGTTTATAACTTCTAGTTTTATATTTTGATCTGCTTCGGTGATCCTTAAGAAGATCCTGGTTCCTTTCAGGGAGTATTTTAAGGCATTTTCTATGACATTTTGTACCACTCGGTACATGCGGCTGCTGTCTCCGATAAATCTTGTGTGTGTAGCTTCGCACTGATATCTGATCGCAAATCCAGATTCTTCTATCTGATCTGCATGATACAATTTTGCTGCAGTCTGGCAGATTACCATCAGGATTGTATTCTTAAATGCTCCGATTTCTTCGGATTCTTTCCACAGATTCTCCATATCATAGTCATCCGTATTGCCACATGGCGCTGCACATGTTACACATCCCGGTGAGACTGTATATTTTTCATTTCTTACCTTTTCTAACATCTCACTCATATCAAAGATACTTGCCGACCAGTCTCCGGCCACCGTCAGTGCTTCTAGGAATACCCGGTTAGTGTTCTCTGTCTTTTCGTTATTCTCACAGGTTCTTGCAAGTCCGATGACTGCACCTGTCAGTTTCTGTCTGATCTCTTCTTTCACGATTTACCTCTCTTTCTTTGCCGGAATCACAAAGATAAATATCATAGAACTCACAAATAATAAAAACGGATAAAAAAGCTTCGGCATGATCTGAAATGCTGACACATTACATCCCAGTTCACTCGCCGCAGATATCGCAACCAGCATCTGTGCTCCATAAGGAATGATCCCCTGAAAAACACATGAAAATGTATCCAGTATCGAAGCTGCTTTTCTCGGTGTGATCCCATATTCTTCCGCCATATCCTTTGCGATCGGATTCGCCATTACGATCGCCACAGTATTATTCGCCGTTGCAATATCCATCGTTCCGACCAGAAGTCCCATACCAAACTGACCGCCTTTGCGGCCTTTGAATACTTTGTGGATTCCTGCCAGCAATGCATCAAAACCACCATATTCACGGATCAGTGCACACATCGCTGCCACCAGGATTGCCACCATACTCGTCTCGAACATCCCGGAAGCTCCGGAACCCATATTGGCAAGCAGATCTGTCGCCGCAATGTGACCGCCGGCCAGCATAATAATAGAACCAGATACAATCCCGATCAGAAGTACCACGAATACATTGATCCCGATAATTCCTCCTATGAGAACCAGTACATATGGAATAATCTGCACTAAGTTATAACTCTTACTTACCCGTCCTGCAATATCCGTCTGAAATGAAAGAACCAGGATCAATACCAGAGTTGCAATCGCTGCCGGAAGTGCAATTCCAAAGTTCTCCCGAAATTTATCCTTCATCTGGCATCCCTGTCCGTTGCATGCCGCAATCGTTGTATCCGAGATAAATGAAAGATTATCACCAAACATCGAACCGCCCATAACCGAGCCGATACAAAGTGCCATATCAAATCCAGATGCCTTGGATACGGACACTGCGATCGGCGTGATCAATGTAATTGTCCCAACCGACGTTCCCATGGCAACCGACACAAAACAGGCTACCACAAATAATACCGCAACTGAAAATCTTGCCGGGATCAGTGACAACATGAAATATGCCACACTTTCCGCACTGCTTCTTCCTACCACTCCGACAAATGCCCCCGCTGTCAGGAAGATTAGAAGCATTGTAATAATATTCTTATCCGCAAGTCCCTGTGCCATAATTTCCAGTTTCTCGTCAAAACTCACCTTACGATTCTGCAGACACGCCACCAGAATTGCCGCAAGAAATGCGATAATGATCGGGACATTATAGAATCCCATCGGAATCTTCATCACATATTCGAATAAAATTCCAAGTCCCAGATAGATACACAAAAATACGCCGATTGGCAGTAATGCTATTGCATTTCCTTTTTTCATTCTTTATCCTCTCATTCTTTCCAATAAACTTTTATGAACATTTCTTGTTCTTCCTTCGGCTTTTTCTACCCGATTCCTCCAAGTACAATTCCAAGAATTAACACAATAAAACATACCGGAACATAAAAATATTTACATACCGTATGATACCATGATACATATGGTTTCTCTCTCCCGGTATTGACCTGTTTTTCCACAAATGCCTTGCCACATACCCAGAAGAACATGATTCCCGCAAGTCCGGCTCCGAGCGGACAGATATAGATAGACAGTACGTCCATCCAGTCTGATACAATCCCCTGGATCAGGAGTGACACGACCACTCCCACGATCCCCGTAAGTGCACATGCCGGAACTCTTCCAAGCTTTAACTTCTCCTGCACTGTAGCAATCGGAGCCTCGTACAGATTGATCAGCGAAGTCATACCTGCAAGCAATACTGCGACAAAGAAGATGATCGCGATCAGCCATCCCCCAGGCATTCCTTTGATCAGATTCGGAAGGAAGATAAAGAGAAGTCCGGGACCTCCCTGATCCAACTGCGCTCCCGTTGTTGCCATCGCCGGAATAATAACAAGTGCTGCAAGAATTGCTGCAATCGTATCAAATAATGCAACTCTTTCTGCAGAAGCCGGAATGTCCTCTTCATCCGAAAGATAAGATCCATAGATCAATGTTCCATTTCCTGCTACCGACAGGGAAAAGAATGCCTGGCCAAGTGCAAAGATCCACGTCGTCGGATCTGCAAATGCCTTCGGATCTACTCTGAAAATATAACGGTATCCTTCACTTGCTCCCGGCTGGAATCCGACATAGATTCCCAGAATCACGAACAATGCGAAGAATATCGGCATCATGATCTTATTTGCTTTTTCAATGCCGCTTCCGACACCTAACATCAGAATCAGCATACAGGCCACAAGCGCAAGTATCTGCCATATATTATTACCAAATGCTGACGCCATCTTACCAAATGCCGCCCCGAATTCATCCACATTTTCAGGCGAAAGTGTTGCTCCTGTAAATGTTCCAACGGCATATCTTAGGATCCACCCCATTACAACCGTATATCCGATCGCCATGGCAAGTGATCCGAATACAGGGATCATCCCCAGTGCTTCTCCGACTTTTCTCTTTCCTTTTTTCTCACAGGCAATTCCAAATGCATCGATTGGACCGGCCTTTGCCGCACGCCCAAAACTCATCTCCCCGATCACTCCCGTCGAACCGATCAGTATTACAAATATAAAATATGGTATCAGAAATGAACCGCCTCCATACAATGATACTCTTGTTGGGAACATCCAGATATTTCCCATACCGACCGCTGAACCGATACAGGCACAGATAAATCCCCATCTGCTGCTAAATGATTCTCTTTTATTCATAATTTTCCCTCTCCAGCCATTAGGGACGGGGTTTTTGGTCTTTTTACTGTCCCTGCCGGCTCAAAATATTCCATACACATGGTAGATTTTTCTATTTTAGCATGATTTCTATAAAAACGTCAAAAAAAAGGGGATATAAACTTATCCCCTTAGTGTCGCCACCATCCTTTTCGGAATTTTGCCTTACTCTTTCAATTCTACCTTAGATTGCATCCAACGCATTCGAAATATCTGCAATCAGATCCTCTTTATCTTCCAGACCAAGACTGATACGAATCAGTTCAGCCGGTACTCCTGCCTCTTTTAACTGTTCATCCGTCATCTGTCTGTGTGTAGACGTTGCCGGATTCAGACAACAGGTTCTTGCATCTGCTACATGCGTCTCGATCGCACCAAGCTTTAATGTCTTCATGAAGATAGATGCTGCTTCTCTTCCACCTTTTAATCCAAACGATACCACTCCACATCCGCCGTTTGGAAGATATTTCTGTGCTCTTTCATAATATTTATTAGAAGGAAGTCCGGAATAGTTCACATATGCTACCTTTGGATGTGCTTCCAGGAATTCTGCGACTGCCTGTCCGTTCTCTACGTGCTTCGGCATACGTACATGCAGAGATTCCAGACCAAGGTTTAAAATGAATGCATTCTGTGGTGACTGCATAGATCCGAAGTCACGCATCAGCTGAGCCGTACATTTGGTAATGAATGCACCTTCTTTGCCGAATTTCTCCGCATATGTAATTCCATGATAGCTTTCATCAGGTGTGCAAAGTCCCGGATATTTGTCTGCATGTGCCATCCAGTCAAACTTTCCGCTGTCTACGATTGCACCGCCAAGTGCAGCTCCGTGTCCGTCCATATATTTTGTAGTCGAATGAGTTACAATATCTGCTCCCCATTCAAACGGCCTGCAGTTGACCGGTGTCGGGAATGTGTTATCTACGATAAGCGGCACACCATGTGCATGTGCCACTTTGGCAAATAATTCAATATCCAGTACGGTAAGTGCCGGATTGGCAATTGTCTCACCAAACATTACTTTTGTATTTGGCTTAAATGCTTCATTTAACTCTTCTTCTGTTGCATCCGGTGACACGAATGTTACATCGATTCCCATCTTTCTCATCGTTACATCGATCAGGTTAAATGTTCCACCGTAAATGGATGAAGATGCTACAATGTGATCTCCGCACTCACAGATATTAAACAGTGCGAAGAAATTGGCTGCCTGTCCGGATGAAGTCAGCATCGCTGCCGTTCCACCTTCCATCTCTGCAATCTTTGCCGCAACCATATCATTAGTCGGATTCTGCAATCTGGAATAAAAATATCCTGACGCTTCCAGATCAAATAATTTTCCCATATCTTCACTGGTTGCATATTTGAATGTTGTTGACTGTACAATCGGAATCTGTCTTGGTTCTCCGTTTCCCGGAGTATATCCGCCCTGTACACATTTTGTTCCTATTCTGTATTCATTCATGAATTTTCCTCCTTAGTGCATGTTTTTTCACGCACTCGCTAAATCATACCTTTTTAGTATACTTTAGCACTATACCGAGGAAATTTCAAGGAAAGATAATAAGACTAATTTATCGTCTTCTCAAATCATACAATGGGTTCTTGCCGAAGAACATGGGAATAAAGAAAAACTGCCAAACGTCTTGGCATAAGCAGAAGCACTCTCTGGAGAATGTTGAAAAAATAAAAAAAGAATCACAAACGGAAGAGGATGAAGTAATACGCCCCTCGTCTAATTAACAAGGAATATATTACTTCTTCCTCTTCCACCTGTGATTCTTTTTATTTCATATTCATATTATTTACTCGATCGCATCCGTCTCAATCACAAATTTTACATTACCATCCATTGCTTTATCCTTACCGCTGAATGTACTATATTTGCAATTTTCTGATGTCAGTACATCGATTCTGTCGATTACATCACCAAGTTCATCTTCTACTGTGCTCTTTAACTTGCTTGTTCCTTCTTTGTCAAATTTCGCCATGCCTTCTGCAAGTTCTTTTGCCCCTGACTGAAGTTCGGAAGCTCCGCTTCTAAGTGCACCGCTGTTGGCTGCAAGTGTTGCAGATCCGGAAGACATCTGGCTTCCCAGTGTGTTCAGTCCGCTTGCCAGCTGATTGGTTCCACTCTTTAAAGTATTCACACCGGCTACCAGTGTCGGGCTGTTAGATCTCAGTTTGTTTGCACCTCCTACTAAGGAGTCATTATATCCACTTAACTGTGCGAATCCTTTATTCAATGCTGTGATTCCCTGGATTGCTGTCGGGAACTGAGCGGATGTTGCATTATTCAATGTTGCCAGATTGCTGTGCAGTGTTCCGATCGCACTGTTCAGTCCCTGCATACCTGCATTTAACTGATCTACACTTCCTGTCAGTGTACTTAACTGTCCTGCCTGTGCAAGAACACCTTCTGCATCTTCGATACTCTTCAACTGTTTTTTCAATTCCGGAAGAGCTTTTGACAATGCTTCCGAAGATTTCTGCAATGTAGCTGCATTTGTCATGATCGTTGCAGCACCGGCTTTTAATGAATCTACATCTATTGTCGGCATCTTTGTAGTATCAATGCCTGTTAACTCTTTGAGATTCTGTACGGAATCTGTGGAAGCTTTTGCGCTCTTCAGTGCACTGATCGAACTCTGTAATTGTTTTGCTTCTTCGGAATTCTTATCTGAGATTTCTGCATACTTTGCTTCCAGTGTTTTTATAGATGCTGCAATAGAATCGGAACTGTTCTTCGCTGCTGTCTTTGCAGCCTTAATCGTCTGATTATCAGAAGCAACTACCTCATTGATATTCTTGCATGCATTCTGTAATGCTGTCTGAGCTGCATCTATATTTTTCAAGGATTCCTTCATACTCTGTAATGTCTGGCCGATTGTTGTAAGTGGTTTTTCGATACCTTCCGTAAGTGTTCCGCTTAATGTCTTCGTCTCTTCCATCAGCGTATTTCCGGTTGTTACCATAGAATTTACCTGAGACATCAGACTCTTTACTTCTTCTGTTCCAAGTGCTGCTTTCATCTGTGCAGTTCCTGCCGCCAGTGCTTTGGATGCTGCCTGAAGGTCTTCTGTCGTTGCACCCTTACCATCTGTTGCAGCTTCAAGCTGTGAGATAGCGCTTTGTACTTGCTTCAGTCCTGTACTTAACTGTGTCAGCTGTGAAGCTCCGGCTGCCAGCTGCTTCTCGCCGTCTACATAACTGCTCACACCGTCTGCAAGTGTATTCACACCACTTGTATAATCCTGTACACCTTTGACAACTTTGTTTACACCATTCACATACTCTGTGACGCTGCCATTCAGCTCTCCGTTAGAACCAAGGTATTTCTGGATGCCGGCGTTCAATGTATCAACGCCTTCTGTATAGCTGTTCACACCATCTGCAAGTGTTCCTGCTCCATCTGCAAGTGTATCGGAACCACTTACTAACTGAAGTGCCGCATCCTCCAGATCATCCAGAGCGTTCTGAAGATCATCTACATTTACGATACTGTCCATATCCACATCATCTAACAGATCAGATAATGCAACAGTATAAGTAGAAGACATTGTAAAATCTTTTACATCGGCTTCGATACTTAAGCTTTCCGGAATTGTAACTTTGTCTGTCTCTTCGCTGCTTAAGTTCAGGCTGTCTTTTAATCCCGGCATTCCGAATCCGACTACGATATTCTTATTACCATCAGAAATGATCTTGCCGTTATCAATTGTTACATTACTGAATGTCTCATTCGGAAGGATCATACCTGTCATCATGACGAATGGTGTATATACTTCTGTATTTTTTCCGTCTACAGATACATTCTTCTTTTCATTATTCTTATAATCCACCGTGATCTTCAGGTGTCCGCTCTTTCCTTTTAACTCAGATGGTTTCATCTCTTTTCCATCCAGGTAATATTTTAATTTAACAGATACCGGAAGTTTCTTATCTGTCGTTCCCTGATAGTAGATATCCTCGCTATCAGTAGACCATGTCAGCTTATCTCCGTCTGCGGTATATTTTTCATCACCTTTTACGTTCTTGATATCGCTCAGTGTACTTTCATCTTCCAGATTGCCGGATACACTTCCGGAATTCTTAAGCCAGTTAGATACGGTTACCTTATCCGTCTTACCACTTGCCTTGGCATTCACGTATACTGTTTCTTCTTTATATACATCACTGTCTGAAGTTCCACTTGCCGCAAAAGCTGGTGTCACACCCATCATCACTGACATTCCGACTGCTACAGATGCTGCAATTTTTCGTTTCATTTTTCTGTTCTTATTCATAATTCCTGCTTCCTTTCTTAATTATCATGGATTGTTAATAACAGGTTACTTTGCTTCACTTGTCTGTGCTTTTGCCTTTTTCCCAAGAAATCCGATGGATGTCTTGCAGATTAATTTGTCAAATATCATGAACATTGCCGGCAATACCAGAAGCACGACTACCATACTGATAATGGCTCCTCTTGCAAGCAATGTACAAATCGAACCGATCATTTCAACCTGAGAATAGCAGGCAACTCCGAATGTTGCAGCAAAGAAGCTAAGTCCACTGCTGATGATGGACGGCATACTCGTTTTATGTGCAATGCTGATTGCTTCCATCTTATCTTTTCCACGGCTTCGTTCTTTCTGATATCTTGTCGTCATCAGGATTGCATAGTCAACGGTTGCTCCTAACTGGATCGCACCGATAACGATACTTGCCACGAACGGAAGGCTGACCCCCTGATAGTACGGGATTGCCATATTGATCATGATCGCAAATTCAATAACCGCTACCAGGATTACCGGCAGTGAGATCGATTTGAAAATGATCAGAATGATTACAAATATAGCTGCGATCGAGATAATATTTACATTAACCAGATCAACATCTGTAACATCCTGCAGGTCTTTCATCAAAGGTGCCTCTCCGATGACCATTCCCGACTTATCGTAGGATTTTACGATCTTATCTATCTTTTTGATCTGTGTATTTACCGGATCTGTTGCGGATTCATATTTCGTACTGACGAATGCCAGTTCATAATCCTTACTCTGCATCATCTTACGGACATCCTTTGGGATCATGGAATCCGGTACGCTAGGACCGATCAGTGAACTCATGCTGATGGTCCATTTTACACCTTTTACTTTATCGATCTTCTTGAACATCTGCTGCTTATCTTTGGCACTCATGTTCTTATCCATCATGACGATGTGCATGTTACTTGTACCAAAGTCATCTTTTACTTTTTTGATCGATACATTACTGTTCAGTGTTGCAGGAAGTGAATCTGCAATGTTGTAGTAGATCTTTGTATGATTATTACCGTAAATTGCAGGAAGTAATAATACAAGAAATGCTACGATCCATACTTTATAATACTTTGTGATAAAAGCGGATGGACGATCCATGTTGCTTAACAGTAATTTGTGTCTTGTCTTTTCAATCGGCTTATCAAATACAAGGATCAGTGCCGGCAGGATCGTTACACAACAGATAACGCCGATCACAACACCTTTCGCCATTACAATACCAAGGTCACGTCCGAGTGCAAATGTCATAACACACAGTGCGATGAATCCGGCTACGGTAGTAACGGAACTTCCGACTACTGATTTGAATGTGTTAGCAATCGCATGCCCCATGGCTCTTTCTTTCTCGCCAGGGAATCTCTTCTTATTCTCTTCATAACTATTCAGAAGGAAGATGGAATAATCCATCGTTACACCAAGCTGCAGGACTGCTGTCAATGCCTGCGTGATATAAGAAGTTTCACCAAGTATAATATTACTTCCAAGGTTATACAGAATCGCAAGTCCGATACTTAACAGGAACAGGATCGGAACTACAAATGATCCCGATGTAATCTCCAGTACGACCAGGCTTAACAGTGCCGCGATCACTACATAGATCGGAAGTTCTTTCATTGCGATATTCTTAATATCTGTAACGATCCCCGTCATACCACTGATAAAGCACTGCTTATTTGCGATCTTACGAAGCTGTGTCAGTGCCTCCATGGAATTATCAGATGATGTCGTATCATCAAATAGTACAAGCATCATCGTTGCATCTCCATTGATAAATGCTTTTCTTATATCTTTTGGAATCATCTCTGTCGGAAGACTGATATCTGCCACATCGTCATACCAGAGTACATCCTGGACGTGCGGCACTTTTTCAAATTCCTTTTCCAGCTTCTGTACATCCTTCATATCCATATTCTCGACTGCGACCATGGAGAATGCACCCATTCCAAATTCATCTACCAGTATATCCTGTCCTTTTACCGTCTCCAGGTGATCCGGCAGGTAACTCAGCAGGTCATAATTTACTTTTGTCTTTGCGATGCCGATTACTGACGGAATAATTAATAAGACTCCTATAAGCAGCATCAGTATTCTGTGTCGGGCAATCCATTTGCCAACTTTGACCATTATTTCCATCTCCTCTTATTTTCTTTATGCATTTATTATTATAGCCAAGAATGACCAGTAGTCAATATTTTATTTAAATTATTTTTTTATTTCGTTGATAATCTTTATCCATATTGGCGCACACAAAAAAAAGAAACAGCACATCCCGTGTTGTTTCTTTTTTGTTTCTATATCTATAAATTTGTTATTTCATGCATTTCAAGAGCAGTTTAATGTGCTGCTGCCTCTACATTTCCGGCAACTTTTTCTTTTCGTTTGTCATGCATTGCAAATAATCCGGCTAACAGAGTTCCTGAGATGGAATGCCATGTACAGGATACCGCACAGATAATTGCAGATTCCGGTGTAGATGCAAACTGGGCAGTTGTAGTTGCAAGATTCGTTGCAAGTCCGGCATTCTGCATACCTACTTCGATAGAAATGGTTCTCTTCTTTGACGTATTCATACCAACCAGTTTTCCTGCTCCATATCCAAGCAGATATCCAAGTCCGTTGTGCAGTAATACTGCTACGAAGATCACAACACCTGACTGGAAGAACTTGGCTCCCTGTGAAGATACCACACCACCGACAACACATGCAAGTCCGAGAACAGCAACTCCCGGCATAACTTTCTGAAGTTCCCGGAATGTTTTATTCTTTCCCAACAGATAATTTAATAAAAATCCAACACCAACCGGAAGGATAACAGTCTCAATGATTGATACGAACATCGGAAGTCCCTTGATCGTAATCTGTGTACCGCTTGCCAGTAAAGATACCATGAGTGGTGTCATAACCGGTGAGACCAGTGTGGATACTGTTGTCATTCCTACGGAAAAGGCTACATCCCCGCCGCACAGATAAGACATGATGTTGGAAGATACACCTCCCGGACAGCAGCCTACAAGAATCAGCCCAAGTGCGATTCCATCCGGCAGATTCAATACCTTTGAAAGCGCAAATGCAAGGAATGGCATGATCAGATACTGCGCAACCGCACCAACACAAATGTCAAACGGACGCTGTGCAAGAATCCTAAAATCTTCCGTTGTAAGTGTCAGTCCCATACTGAACATGATAATACCAATGATAATAGACTGACATGTGAACTTGTTCGATACCATGTCTGTGAACAGTGCCAGATTTACCCAGCCCATCATAGACGGAAGGAAAAATGTAACCACTGCGATTGCGATTACAACAATTGACGTGTAGTCTGATAAAAATTTGCTTACTTTTTGTAATGCTTTCATTACTCTTCTCCTCCTTTAAGCAATCACTGTCCACCAAAAAAAATCCCTTTCCAGAATATACTCTGAAAAGGGACGAAATCTATCCGCGTTACCACCCTAATTCTGTAGAATCTTTCTACAGCTCTCATTCACGTACCATCATACATGCTCCCTGTAACGGGGGATACCGGCGAGGTTTACTTTGATATTGCTTTCAACCCGCTTCTTAGAGAGGATATCCTTATCTGCTTATTACCTGCTTCCACCAACCGCAGGCTCTCTGTGAAATAACGATAGATACGGCATTGTTCTCATCAACGAATTTCGGTGAACTATATGTGTTTTTTACAAGTCCTTATTATAAACCTGTCATTTCAAATGTCAAGTATAATTTTGCATGATTTTGCATATTTTTTCATCTCATCTTGCAAAATACTCCTTGCCTTCCCGGATTTTTACTCTCCGATCCTTGGAAGATTCCATCTGTAATGAGCCGCAAGAAAACGTATCAGCATAACGATCAGTGATGACACCACCATCGCCGGAAGTTCTCCGTAACTTCTGTATATGATCACACATATCCACGCCCCCGCAATGGATGCGCATGCATAAATATGTTTCACAAATATATACGGCGCAACTCCTGCCATCGTATCACGCAAGAGTCCTCCTCCGACTCCCGTCATTGTACCAAGGAAGACCAGCAGAAATGTATTATCGATATAGCCGCAGCTGATACCTTTTGTCACTCCCATTGCCGAAAAGATTCCAAGTCCTACAGAATCCATTGCCAACATAAGTTTATCATAGACCTCACCAAAACCATCCTGCAGATATTTCCTGCGGAAATATATAATACAAAACACAAGCACCGCAGCAAGTACGGCATAGATCACATATACCGGATGCAGAAGTGCCGATGGCACCTTCCCAAGTATAACATCACGAACCATACCTCCGCCAACTGCCGTTGACACACCAAGCACGATCACTCCGAATATATCCATGCTGCACTCAATTCCAACCATTGCCCCCGATGCTGAGAACGCTACTGTTCCGATCAGCTCGATTGCAAATATAATCCACTCCTGAATATCCATCTTGTTTTCCCCATCTTGTCTTTTATTTTTTGTAAATTTACTGTCCTGTTCATGCTCTGTCATTCTATTTCCGAAGGTCTTCCAGCATCTCTCTGACCGTCTTTCCATACACCGGATGACGTTTATAAGGTGCAATCTCATGCAAAGGCTCCAGTACAAACGCTCTCTTATGCATCTCCACATGTGGAATGCATAAAGCATCCGTCTCTGCAACCAGATCGTCATAGAATATAATATCCAGGTCCAGTGTTCTCGGTCCCCAATGTATGATTCGTTCTCTCCCTGCCTCTTTTTCAATTCGGTTCAGCTCTTTTAATAACTCTTCCGGATATAATAATGTCGAAAGCTTCAGACAGCCGTTTAAGAAATCCGGCTGATCCGTCACTCCGTACGGAGGTGTCGTGATAAATGTCGATACCTTCTCCACCTTTGTATTCTTCATCTCATCCAGCGCCTGTACCGCGGCTTCCAAAATGCTTCTGCTATCCCCCATATTCGATCCGAGCGCAATATATGCCGTATGCCATTCACGCTCAATCTCTACACTGACCGTCTTAAGCGGCAGTCCGACCGGTGCCCACGGTTTCTTGATCTCAATCTGCACCTTCTGCAGACCTGCTATACGCACCAGCATCTCCTCTGCCAGTCCTTCCGCAACCTTCTCCAGAAGCTTAAACGTATGACTTTTCAAATACTCTGTGATAAATGCACTTGCTTCTCCATAATGGATAGATGCAGTCAGCTCATCTGTCAATCCTGCCCGTCTGGTATCCGTATACATAACCGCAGACACCACAAATTTCTGCCCCAGTACATTTTCCTCTGGAAACACACCATGATTGGCAAATACTTCCAGATCTTCTATCTTTATCTTGTCCGGTTTCATCTCATTCCCCACTCTTTCTATACTTCGTGTCCCCGCATGATTGCTTTCGTCATCTGAATGGCTCTCTTATTTTTCTCTACATCATGGACGCGTACGAATGCACATCCCTTCTGTACCCCATATACAGTCGTAACCATCGTACCTTCTTCCCGCTGCGTCACCGGAAGATCCAGCGTCAGTCCGATTACGGATTTTCGTGATGTTCCGAGCAATACCGGATATCCAAGTTCATTTAATATCTCCATCTTATCGATAATCTCCAGGTTCATCTCATAAGTCTTTCCAAATCCGACACCGGGGTCAAGGATGATCTTGTCATCCTCAATGCCTGCTGCTTTTGCAAGTCTTACACATTCTTTCATATCATCCATGAAATCTTTCAGAAAGTCCTGATATTCCGCCTTTTCCCGATTATGCATCAGACAGCATGCAGCCTGATACTTTGCGATCACACTTGCCATCTTCTTGTCATATTTTAATCCCCAGATGTCATTGACAAGATCTGCACCTGCCTGAAGTGCAGCCTCTGCGACATGACTTTTGTAGGTATCGATCGACACCGGTACATCAAATTCTTTCTTAAGCACTTCAATAATTGGCGTCACTCTTGCAATCTCTTCTTCATCCGTGATCTGGATATGTCCCGGACGCGTAGATTCCCCGCCTACGTCAATGATATCTACACCTTCTTCAACCATCTGGTGTGCATGTGCAATTGCCGCATCCATTCCGTTAAACTTTCCTCCATCGGAAAAGGAATCCGGCGTCACATTCAGGATTCCCATAATGTATGTATGATTTGCTGTATCAAAATTCTTTCCACCTATGATCATATTATTATCTCCATATTTTTCTCTTCTTCATTCCAGTTACACTTCTTCTCTGCCATGCAGGAAAGACACATTCTGGAACGTTTATCACTTTCATAGAACAGTTCCTCTATCGGCTTCATATGCTCATGCCGTCTGCGGTGTCCCCTGACTGCCAGACAGATCAGTGCTTTTTCTTCATCCGTAAATGTAAAACCAGTCGGAAGAGAATCCAATATCCGCCTTGCTATTCTCTCTCCTGCGATCTCATGCGGAATCTGCTGTCTGTACTGAAAAGATTTGCCAATATCATGCAGCACCGCCGCTACGTAGATCAGTTCCTTATCGAATCCAAGTCCTTCTTCCAGATTCTTAATGTAAGCAATTCTTGCCACATCCAGAAGATGGTTCATCTGATGACAACAGAATACCCTATCCGTCTCACATTCACAGATACGCTTATAGTATGTCTGATACACTTCATGATTCACCACCGCATTCAGACGGGGCATCCCTTTTTGTCTTTCTGTTACTCTTTTCATCTACATCTGTATCTCTTTCTTTTTATCGTCCAAGCATCCGGAAAAATCTCTCTTCCAGTACCGGATCTGTCTCAAATACACCGCGTCTTGCAATTGTCACAGTCTGGCTTCCCGGCTTCTTGATCCCACGCATTGTCATACACATATGCTCTGCTTCGATCATAACGATAGCCCCTTTCGGCTGCATATGCTCCATCAAAGCATCAGCAATCTGTCCGGTAAGCTGTTCCTGAAGCTGCAGTCTTCTTGCGAATACCTCCACGGTACGGGCAAGTTTGCTTAATCCTACAACTTTCCCATCCGGAATATACGCAATATGTGCTTTCCCATAAAATGGCAGGAGGTGATGCTCACATGTCGAATAGAATGTAATATCTTTCTCTATTACCATCTCATGACTGTCAACGGTAAATGTCTTAGAAAGATGTTTTCCTGCATCCTCATCCATACCTCCATATATCTCTTCATACATTCTTGCGATCCGGTCCGGTGTATCAATCAGTCCTTCCCGGTTCACATCTTCTCCCATTCCTTCCAGAAGCAGCCGCACTGCCTGTTCTATCTTCTCATGATCTATCATATTCTTTCCTTTCTCTGCGGATTCTGTACGCATCTTTCCATACACCGGATTACTTCACTTAGATATGACAATGAACCACATGCGATCACCGCGCGTTTCCCACTGTCTTCTGTTGCATAAGTGTACGCTTTTGCAACAGCATCTCCAATACTCTTTTCTGCGTACACGCTCAACTGTTCTGTCATACAGTCTCTTACACATTCTGCAAGCTTCTCTGCCGGCAGTGTACGTTCCTTATTCGGCAGATCTACCGTATACACCCGCTTTGCTGACGGACACAGAATCTGTACGATCTTCTCATATTCTTTATCTTTAAATACACCCATGATCAGGATAAGTTCCTCTCCCGTAAAATACCGTTCAATGGATGTCTTAAGCTTCTTCGCAGCATCTTCATTATGCGCACCATCTACGATCACAACCGGATCTTCAGACAGACAAGTAAAACGTCCCGCCCATCTCGTTGCATCAAGACCGTCCCTCACTGCTCCTTCCTCAATCTGATATCCCAGCTTCCTGAGGCTTTCAATTACTTCCAGTGCCACAGAAAGATTTTCTCTCTGGCACTCTCCTGCAATGTGGTTCTGCATATTCGTATATTTCTTATATGAAAATGTAAGTCCTTTATAATCTTCTTTTTCGATACTCATCTGTTCCGGCTCTGCTTCTGTGTATATACAGTTCAGACTCTCTGCTTTCTTTCGCAGGATCAGTCTGACATTCTCCTGCTGTCTTGCTGACACTACCGTACATCCCGGTTTGATGATCCCGGATTTCGTCTGTGCGATCTCTTCCAGGGTATCTCCGATCACCCCCAGATGATCAACACTGATCGTTGCAAATACTGCGCAAACTGTATTCTTAATTACATTCGTCGCATCTGTCTCTCCGCCGAGACCGGTTTCCAATACAACCAGATCACATTTTTGTTTCTTAAAATACAAAAAAGCCATCGCCGTCTCTACTTCAAACACTGTCGGAACAGGTTCTCCTTTACATACAAGCCGGTCAATTGCTTCTTTTATCTCTTCCATGATCTCTGCAAATTCTGATTCAGAGATCCATTTCCCATCTATCTGTATCTTCTCCAGATAAGAAATGACTGTCGGTGAAACATATCGCCCGGTTTTGTATCCTGCCTTGCTTAATATCATTGAAGTGTATGCAAGCACAGATCCTTTCCCATTCGTTCCTGCAATATGTATGAACTTCAGATCATCCTGGGGGTTCCCAAGTTCACGCAACAGACCTCGAATCGTATCTAAGCCAAGTACACTTCCGTATTTCGACATCTCGTCCAAATATACCCTTGCTTCTTTATAGGTCACGTCTTTATTTTCCTTTCATCAAAAAAATAGTGCTGTCAAACAGACATTTCTGCCTAACAGCACTATCATACCACTATTCAATCACACTAACAAGTGATTGCTTTTTTAATTTATTAGATATTCAGCAGATCACTGAACACCTTCAGTGCACCATCTGTCTCGTGTGCAAGTACACGTTTTGCAAGTACTTTACCAAGCTGTACACCTTCCTGGTCAAAGCTGTTCACATTCCATACAAATCCCTGGAACATAACTTTATTCTCAAAGTGTGCAAGAAGTGCACCGAGAGATCCCGGATTTACCTGCTCTCCGATAATGATGCTTGATGGACGTCCGCCTTCGAAATTCTTATTACGGTTCTCATCGGATTTACCACATGCAAATGCAACGATCTGGGCAGCTACATTTGCACAAAGTTTCTGCTGGCTTGTACTATCCTGGATCACAACATCTGTTTCCATCTGGCTGTTCTTGTATCCAACGAACTGTAACGGCACGATATCCGTTCCCTGATGCAGTAACTGATAGAATGAGTGCTGTCCGTTTGTTCCAGGCTCTCCGAAGATGACCGGTCCTGTAGGATAGTTAACCGGCTCACCGAAACGGTTGACAGATTTACCGTTAGATTCCATATCCAACTGCTGTAAATGTGCAGGGAAACGGCTCAGTGCCTGGGAATATGGAAGTACGGCCGTACTTGGATATCCTAATACATTTCTCTCATATACACCAATCAGTGCATCCAGCATTGCAGGGTTCTTGAATACATCTTTGTTCTTAGAAAGTGCATCTTCTGCTGCAGCACCATCAAGGAACTGTGCAAATACTTCCGGTCCGAATGCCAGAGATAATACAGCGCCTCCAACTGCAGATGTAGAAGAATAACGTCCTCCGATATAGTCATCCATGAAGAATGCTGCAAGATAATCGTCACTCTTAGCCAGTGGAGATGTCTCACTTGTAACAGCGATCATGTGCTTAGAAGCATCCAGTCCCGCATTCTTCAGTGCATCTTTTACAAATGATTCATTGGTTAATGTCTCAAGTGTTGTTCCTGATTTTGATACCAGTACGAAGATAGAATGTGCAACATCGATAGAATTAAGTACAGCTGCCGCATCATCAGGGTCTACGTTACTGATGAATTTGGCTTCCATCTTGAATGTGTCATTCTTCTTAGCCCAGTTCTCAAGTGCAAGATACATTGCACGAGGTCCGAGATCACTTCCACCGATACCGATCTGTACAACCGTTGTAAATTTCTCACCGGCTCCGTTTGTGATCTCTCCTGCATGTACTTTATTTGCAAAATCTGCGATCTTAGCCTGCTGTTCTGTATAGAATGTACGCTTGTCCACTCCGTCAGCCTCTACAGCTTCTCCAAGCTGTCCACGTGTCAGATGATGAAGTACAAGACGGTTCTCTCCTGTATTGATTACTTCTCCGTTGTAAAGTGCTTCGAACTTCTCTGTCAGCTGTGCTTCTTCTGCCAGTTTCTTAAGTCCTTGCGCCCCACGCGGTCTGCCTCACTGACCGGCTTTGATACACGCTCTGCCTGATTCAGCACCTTCTCTGGGAATTCTACCGGAAGATCATATCCTTTTACAATAGACATAATATCTGTTCCCGGATCATTGACATGACCGATAATCTCTACAATCCTTCCTTCCGGACTTCTGCCTTTCTCACCGTAAGAAGTCAGTTCAACTACAACTTTATGCCCGTCTACAGCTTCTTTTGACTTATCCTCTGGAATAAAAATGTCCTGAAGAATTCTCTGGTTATCCGGAATGACAAAGCCATAACT
>ENA-OPXQ01000345-OPXQ01000345.1-human-gut-metagenome-genome-assembly--contig:-NODE-345-length-30509-cov-2.459808_pt1 | contig 30509 bp, 28 predicted proteins | sample MGYA00241769_ERZ502042 | MGnify/ENA primary metagenome ERZ502042 (study PRJEB25962, sample SAMEA2041934) | human gut metagenome | biome: human gut; feature: human-associated habitat; material: faeces...
CGCGCAGCCTCGGAGAGACGCGTGCCGCCGCAATCGCGGCATGCTCCCTCGCGCAAAAAGCGCGCAACGCGTTTTAAGCCCTTATCGTCCTTGACCTTGGCGAGCGCATTCTCGACGGTATAGACGGCGTTGTAATAGGTGAAGTCGAGCGGCGTGGCGCCCTCACCGTTTTTGGGAACGTAGAGAATGTGCTTCTTAACCGCTGGACCATGAAACACGATGTCGCGCTCTTGAGGCGTGAGCTGGTTAAACGGCACGTCGGTACGCACGCCCATCTCGCCTGCCACCTGCTTCATCAGATCCCACATGAGCGTGCCCCAGGGAAGGACTGCGCCCTCGTTGATGGTCTTTGACTCGTCGGGCACCAGGCTCGCCTCGTCCACCTCGCGCATGACACCGGTGCCGCCACAGGTGGGGCATGCGCCGCCGCTATTGAAAGCCAAATCCTCGGCACTCGGCGCGTAGAACTCGCGGCCGCATGTCGGACACGTGAGCGACAGGCCCGCAGCTACGTTAAGGCTCGGTTCCACACGCGCCCCGCAATGCGGGCACACGTGATGGGCGCAACGGCTAAAGAGCAGACGCAGGCTGTTGTTGAGCTCGGTCATGGTACCAAAGGTCGAGCGCACGCCCGGCACGCTCGGACGCTGGTGCAGCGCGAGCGCCGCCGGCACGTGCAAGACCTCATCCACCTGGGCATGTTCGGCCTGCGTCAGACGACGGCGGGTATAGGTGCTGAGCGCCTCCAGATAGCGGCGCGAGCCCTCGGCATAAAGAACCCCGAGTGCCAGCGAACTCTTGCCCGAGCCCGACACGCCGGCAATACCCACGAGCCTTCCCAGCGGGATATCAATATCGATGTCCTTGAGATTATGGACGCGTGCGCCACGTACCTCGATAGCCTGCGGGCTCATCTTCTGTTCCGTCACCCTTATCACCCTACTCATGCCATAGAACGCGATCGCGAATGTACGCGCCCAGCATGGGCACGGTAAACCGGACGAGGCCGTATCCGGCAGCCTCGATGACGCGCTCGCGAATCAGGCTTGCGCGATATTTACTCGCCCAGCTTTGGGTTCGGTCGCAACGCTCAATGATGTCCGCCATGCGCGTCGGCTTGTCCTCGTCAACCGCCATAGCCTCGATAAAGAGGCGCTGTGGACTGCGCAGCCCGTAATACAGGGGCGCGTCAACCGCTTCGTAGAACTCGGAGACGGCATCGGCGTAGCCAGCCTCGACATCGCACACTTCAATGACCTGCGAGCCACGCCGGACAGCAGACCGCCACATGTAATAGCCCACCAGCTGAACCATATAGGGATGCCCCATGCTCTTGCGCGCCGCAAGGTCCGCCGTCTCCGCATCAACGTAAAGACCAGCGTCTTTGACCGTCTGGATATACGAATCGCGCACTTTAGGCAAAGAAATCGCCCCCAGCGTACGCTGCTGAGCACGCCGCAAAAACGTCACGCTCGGCTCTTCGAGCAAGTCATCAACCATACTGGGTAAGCCGGCGAACACCAGCGCAAGACCGCGCTGGTCGCTATCGGACAAGCCCGTAGCATCTTGATCTCCGGGCACTTGCTGATAGAGAACGGCAAGTGCCGCCAGTTCCTCGATAGACGCAGATTGGGCCTCGTCAATCGCAAACAGTATGCCCTTGCCTGGACCGAGCTTCTTGAGGCGCTCGTTGACCAGCCCTCGCAACGTTTCGCCCTTTGCTCGCGCCGCCTCGACCGACATCCGGCCAAACGACGGACCGAGCTCCATTGACGTCACAACGGGTTTATTCGAGCGAAGCGCGTCGGCCAAGCGGTCGCATAAGCCAAGCGAAGCGAAATCGGAGACAACCGCCCATCCGCGCGCGCTGGCTAGACGTTGCAGCTCCCGTAGGAGAACCGTTTTGCCACAGCCGCGGTTTCCCGTAATGAGCATGAGCCTTCCGGGGGCACCGGCGCCGTTATCGAGCCCTTCCTCGAAATCTTCGATGACCGACTCACGACCGATGAGTATCGGAGGCCGCTTGCCTGCCGTTGGCTTAAAGGGATTCGGGTTCATGTCGGCCTCCTCGGATTGGCAAACCCTGGTAATAGTTATACCAACTTGTACCGAGTTATACCAATAGCATGTAACAAAGGAACTGCCCCTTTGTCACATGTGGCCGAAAAACTCCGCGTCTGCTGCTCGCCAGGGGCGGAAGGTGGCAGGGTCGATCTTTACGTGCGCCGCGGCGGGCACGTCGTACCATTTGACCGTGTAGCCGGCGCCGTGAGAGCAAAAGACCGAGTCGGGCGTGTTGGGCAGATCGGCCTCGGGCTCATAGGCGGCCGCCTCGATTACGCGCTCGGCATCATGGCAAGCCGCATAGCCGGCGAACTCTAGGTACAGATGCCCGCGACCACTCGTGTAGGCAGCCACCTCCAGCGCGTAATCCTGCACCTCAGATGCCGGCACGCGACCCACAAGCTTCGCCCGGTCTCCCGCCATCGTCGGCGGCTCGTACTCGGCACCCATGCGCGTGGCATCCGAGAGTGCCCGGCCCACGCACTCCCCCGGCACCTCGAGCTCAAAGCGATACCACGGCTCCAGCAGCACCGCAGCATCCGCCTCACGCGCCTGCATGAGTCCCTGTCGAATCGCACGGTACGTGGCCTGGCGAAAATCGCCACCCTCGGTGTGTTTGGCATGCGCGCGGCCGCCCGTGAGCGTAATGCGCACATCGGTGATGGGAGAGCCGGTCAGCACGCCCAGGTGATCACGCTCCATGGCGTTGGTGAGCGCCAGACGTTGCCAGTTAAGATCGAGCTCGTCGGTCGAGGTCACGGTGCCAAACTGCACGCCCGAACCCGCTGGCAACGGCTCCAGGCGCAGATGCACCTCGGCATAGTGGCGCAGTGGCTCAAAGTGGCCCACGCCCTCGACCGGCTGCGAAATGGTCTCCTTATAGAGAATGCCGCCAGACTCAAACGCAACCGAAAGGCCAAAGCGATCGGCCAACACCCGCTGCACGACCTCGAGTTGCACGGCGCCCATCAACTGCAAATGAATCTGCTCAAGATGAGTGTTCCAGCTTACGCCGAGCATGGGATCTTCGTCCGCCAACTCAGTCAGTGCTTTGAACACCGCATGGACATCGTGTTCGCCCGGAAGCACCGTATAGGTGAGGACCGGCGCAATGACGGGCGTATCGCCCGCGGGCTCCGCGCCCAGGGCGTCCCCCGGGCGAACGTGCGCAAGACCCGTCACGGCACAAATACCGCCAGCGGCAACTTCTTGGGCAAGCTCATACTTTTCGCCGTTATAGATGCGTACCTGATCGACCTTCTGCTCCCATGCCTCGGCACCGGAACGTCCGCCAATCATCTGTTTTGCGTGCAGCGTGCCGCCGGTCACTTTAACCCATGCCAAGCGCTCGCCGCGATCCCCGCGGCTGACACGATAGACGCGCGCGGCAAACTCCGGGAGCCATGTCTGTTCACGCATCAGCGCACATATGCCATCCAGCAGCTCGTCCACGCCTTGATCCCTGAGCGCCGAGCCGGCAAAACAGGGAAAGAGCTTGCGCTCAGCAACCATGCGCGACAGCGTTGCGACAGAAAGCTCACCCGCCTCAAGAAACTCCTCGAGCGCTTCTTCGTCTAACGCGGCAGCGTCTTCCTGAACGCCACCACCCGTCAGCAGTTCGTTGGCATCCAGGCAGCCCTCGGAAAGACGTTGCCCAAGTTGTGCCAGCAAAACATCGCGGCCGGGATTCTCCAAATCGATTTTGTTGATATAGATGAACGTCGGGATGTCATAGCGTGCAAGCAGGTGCCACAGGGTTTCGGTGTGCCCCTGCACGCCGTCGTTGGCGCCCACAACTAAAATCGCGTAGTCCAGCGCGCGCAATGTGCGCTCCGCCTCGGCCGAAAAATCGACATGCCCCGGTGCATCCACGAGCATGACGTGGGTATCGCCATGGTCGAGTACGGCCTGCGACGAGAAAATCGTGATGCCGCGCTCGCGCTCGATCGCGTCAGTGTCCAGATGCGAATCACCATCGTCCACGCGGCCGCGCTTGCGAATGCGACCCGCGTTGAACAGCATGGCCTCGGCCAGCGTGGTCTTGCCGGCATCGACATGCGCCAAGATTCCAACGACCGCTTGCTTCGACATGGCTCTCCTCTTATTGCAAGCCCATCGCACGCGGCAACGGGCGTCCTCGTTCCACACTGGATGATACAATTTACGGGCCGGCGGGCGAAGCGGGCCCTATCCCCCGACCGAGCTCATCGCCCCGCGTTGCCGCGCGGCGATTTTCGTAGGTTCGCGCCTTGCGAAAGCCGGCTTGCAAAACAGCGCAGCGAACGAAAATGGCCCCGGGTGGGACCATTTTCGTTCGCGCGAATTATTGATATGAGGCGTCGCTCTTACGCCTCGCGCAGCCAATCAAACGCGACGCGCGGCGTACCGTCCGACACATATACGATACCGGCGCGCTTAAACCCGGCCTTGGCGATGGCTCCCTGCATGGGCAGGTTGTCCTGATGCGTGTCGATGCGCAGGTGATCGGCACGCTCCTTGGCAAAGGCAAACATCGCAGCCGCGACACCGTGCACGGTGCCATCGGACGCCACACGGTGCAGCACGGCGTACGGAGCGTCGCTACGCCATTGGCCATCCTCAATTACGTCATAGCACTCGTCCGGGCCCGGCAAAAAGGCAAACGTCGCCACCACGTGGCCGTCGACTTCGCACACATAGCTGCCACCGGCGGCGATATCGGCAGCCAGCTGCTCGGCAGAAGGCGTGCCCTCGGGCCACTGCGTGGCGTTGCCATGCGCGCGCATAAAGGCGCGGGCCGCGTCATAGATAGCAATGACGGCGGGAATGTCGGTATCGAGGGTTTTTCTGATCATCACGCGGCGACCTCACGTTTATTGGTATCACTTTGATTGGGCAATGATACCAGCGTTTGGAGAGGGGCGCGAAGCAGATGGGAAGCAAAAAGCGGGCCGCCTGGTCAAAGGCAAAATGCGAGTTTTTAAGCGCTGCCACGGGCAGCGATATGAGCGACCTGTTTGCGCGCGAAGACGAGCGCCGCGACGCCCTGGACGCCGAGCGCGATGAGGCCTGGCGCTACAAGTCGTGCGAACGCAAAAACCGTTACGACACACGCGCCGAGGCCGAGGCAGTTATGGCCGACTGCGAAAACCGCGGGCGGCGCGGTTTGGCCTGCTACAAATGCGAATACTGCGGTGGCTGGCACCTGACATCGCACCCATGGAAATAGGCGCCGCATCGGCACGGCATTGACGGAGCGCCAGCCATCGCACGCAAGCTACGGGCGCGGCGGCACCAAAACATCGTAACGAACGGCCTTGCCCGCAAGTTGATAGCTCGGCTTAACGCCGGCAAGCAGCGGGCCCTTCACCGGCCGCTTGATAACGACTTTGCGCGGATGCACCGCAAGCGCTGCCTGGACCAGCGCCTCCTCATCGGCACACGGTTGCTCCAAATGATGCAAAAGTTGGAACTTCTTTTTAACCGCCGCGCTCTTGGTGCGTCCGGGAAACATGGGGTCCAGATACACCACGTCGGGAGCGGCAAGCTCGCCCTGACCGATCAACTCAGCCGTATGGTGAAGGCCGGCAATGCTGTCCTCGCCCGCATGAAGGCGCATGCGTGCCACGGCAGCCGCAAGCACCGGATCATCTGCCGCGCGATCCAAGGCATCCTTGAGGAGCGCCGCGATCACGCAATCCTGCTCATACAGATCGACGGTAAAGCCCGCGGCCGCCAGCAGCAGCGAATCCTCGCCAAAGCCCGCCGTGGCATCAATCGCCCATGGCCGCTCGATGCCTTTTGCGCGCGCAGCCTTTACCAGCAACTCTTGTTGCAGACGGCCCTGTTTAAGCCGCGGAAGCATGCGGGTGAAATCGGCGCGCAGCTCCATCGTGCCGTCGGTGAGCGTGAGGCCCTCGGACTTCCGCACGAGCTCGAGCCCCGCGGCCCGAGCAACAGAAAAGGGATCGACGACGCCCATGGACACTCCTTAACAAGCAAAACGAATACGCGGGGCGCCGTTTATGCCAGCACCCAACCGTCCGCTATTGTCCCACATGCGACATGGCCCACAGCATCGCAATGCAAAGCACCGCCATCAATCCCGTGCACACGGCAGCGATCACAGAATCGCCCATGCGCCTTCCCAACGACCGCGGCTCACGCACTTGCCCTGTTCCGTACATCATGGCTCCTCCTTGAGACCAGCTCCTTGTTACGGCCTCATCATCCCAGCGCCGCACATGGGCTGCCATCGATTTGGCTTACGTCCAGCTTTCCTTTTTGAAAGGTTGGACCGTACAGGCAAGAGACGCTTTCAAACGCATGCATCGTCCCGTTGAACTACAATGTGCTTCACGATATGTGCCGTAACCTGGGCGCGACAGATTCTCCGCGCCCGCATCGAAAGGACCAGCTATGAGCGCTGCTCGCAAGACACTCAAAATCCTTGCCCTGATTTATTTTGTTCTGGGCATCGCCAGCCTCGTCATCGGAATTGCCGGCATTGTTACCGGCAATTTTGGATCCGCTTACGGATCGAACGCCACACTCGCCGCTGTTGTGGTGATTGTTAAGGGCCTCGTCGACCTTGCCGCAGGCGTCGCCGGTATCAAGGGCGCCAACAAGCCTTCGCAGGTAGACGGCGCATTTAAGCTCGGTATCGTTGCCGCGGCAGCCACGCTCCTCCAAGCCGTGCTCACGCTTCCCGCACTCGGCGGCAGCTCCGTCAATATAATCGCCTTTGTCATCGTGGTCTACGACCTGTTCTTTGTTCAGCAGGCACACGCCGTTAAGGCCGAGAACAAGGACCGCCTGTAAGCGCCCGCTTCTCATAACCTCTGTTGCAACCAAGCAACTAAAAAGGGCCGATCGCGCATCTCCGCGGTCGGCCCTTTGCGTTTGCCTAGATAAAACCTACCAAAATAAACCTGTCCCTTTTTTGGCAGGTTAGTGGCGGTACTCGGCGATGATGAAGTCGATGTCGGTTTGAAGGGTGTCCAAATTTGCCAGGCGCTCTTTGTCGGCAGGGCGCGTGCGATAGTAGTACGGCGTCATCTGGAACACCGCCTCGATGTCGGCCTGCGTCTGGAGCGTAATATTCGCAGATACCCGGTGCGTTCCGACTAACTCGAGCTCGGTTGTCTTCGGCAGCTTCTCATCGTTAAGGTACGGCGTGTCGTAGAGCACCTCCTTGAGCCCAAACAGATGACGTGCACCTGGCACGACGGTGTAGAGCGAGCCCTCGGGCGCCAGCACGCGAGAAAACTCACGCTCGTTAAAGGGAGCGAAGAGCTCGGTCACCATATCGAAGGCGCCATCGGCCACGGGGATATCCTTCATGTTGGCCACGAAGTAGGTCGCGTCGCCGCGCTTGGCGGCCAGGCGCACCATCTCCTTGCCCAGGTCGAAACCGTAAGCATCCACGCCCGGCACCGCGCCCATGGCGCTGGTGTAGTAGCCCTCGCCGCAGCAAATATCGAGCAAGGCCAGCGGCTTGTCCGACGTAGCTGCGCACCGCTGAGCTCGTTCGCGCACCAGCTCGACCATCGCATCGCGCAACGGCGCATAGTAACCGCGGTTCAGAAAGTCGCGACGGCTGCGTGCCTGCGACTTGGGATCGCCCATGGAGTCGCCGCTCTTGGACGAGCGCAGCAGATATAGATAGCCCTCGCGAGCACGGTCAAACCGGTGTCCGCCCGCGCATGCAGCGCCGCGTTCGTCATCCACCAACGGTTCATGGCAAACGGGACACAACAACATGGCAACTCCTTAGCGCGAACAACACAACACCCACCATTGTCGCACGCCTTCCCCACCTAGTCATTGGGGACGTTCTTAAACGACTAGTCAAAAGGGACACTCTTGCGTCACATAGGGACACTCCTTTTGGTCGGTGCCAAAGAGTGTCCCCAACGACTAGTCGTTTAAGAACGTCCCCAACGACTATAAGAACGTCCCCAATGACTAGTCGATTAGGAGTATCATCGTCTGCGCAAATAGGCACGAAAGAGCATATTAGAGATTGAGAGCGTATGGCTGACACCGTATCTAAGCACATTGACATGACCACCGGCTCGCTGTGGCGCAATATTCCCCTATTCGCCTTCCCCGTGGCCGCCACGAGCATCTTGGAGCAGCTGTCGAACCTCATCGCCACGGTCATCATCGGTAACTTCTCGGGCGACCAGGGAACCCTCGCCATGGCGGCGGTCGGCTCCAATGTTCCGCTTACCAGCCTTATGCTCAACCTGTTTATTGGCATGTCGCTTGGCTCCAACGTGGTCATCGCCAACGCTATCGGCCGCAACGATCAGAACATGGTCAAACGCGCCGTCCATACCTCGATTTTAATGGCGCTCGTGGGCTTTTTCGTCATCGCGCTGGGCGAGATCTTTGCCGAGCCCATGCTCGCCGCGCTCAACGTTCCCGCCGAAACCATGCCGCTCGCTTCGCTCTACCTGCGCGTCTTTTTGCTCAGCATGCCCTCAATCTTGCTTTACAACTTTGAGGCCGCGATCTTCCGCTCCGTCGGCATCACCCGCATGCCGCTGCAGGCGCTTGCCGTGTCCACCGTCCTCAACATTGGCCTGGATCTCATCTTTGTCCCTGTGCTCCACTGGGGTGTCGCGGGCGTCGCCATCGCCACCGCCATCGCCTACACCGTCAGCGCCGCCACGCTTTTTATCCGCCTGCTCAAGACCGACTCCGTCGTCCGTGTCACCCCGCGCGACTTGGCTATCGACCCCGTCGCCCTCAAGCGCATCGTTAAGATCGGCCTGCCCGCCGGCATCCAGAGCGCTGTCTTTGCCGTCGCCAACATCATCATCCAGTCTGCCATCAACAGCCTGGGCACCGAGGTCATGGCGGCATCGAGCGCCGCCATGAGCCTGGAGTACGTGTGCTACAACCTGCTCAACAGCTTTAGCCAGGCTTGCACCACCTTTGTGGGACAAAACCACGGTGCCCGCCAGATCGACCGCTGCACCAAGACGCTCAAGGTCTGCCTAGTCGAAGGCGGTATCGTCGCGCTCACCACAATTATCGTTATTGTCGGCCTGGGGCGCGAGATTTTGTCGCTGTTCAACAGCGATCCCAACATCGTCTCAATCGGCTATATCCGCGTGTGCTCAATCTTCCCGGCGTACGCCTTTAGCATGTTCTACGAAAACATGTCAGGCTACCTGCGCGGCTTTGGTATCTCGCTCACGCCCGCCCTCATCACCATGATCTGCGTCTGCGGCATCCGCTTCTATTGGGTGTTCTTCGTGTTCCCGCACTTCCGCACCTTTGCGAACATCATGATGGTCTACCCCATCAGCCTGGGCACCACGGCGTTCTTTATGGTCGTGGCGGTGCTACTCTGCCACCCGGCACGCACCTATCGCGCCACCCAAGCCAAAGCGACAGCCCGCTAAACACCGCACTCAACGCCACACCAGCCATTAATTGACAACATGCGAGCTCATATAGTCGATAAAGCGCCTCGTGGCGATGGGCATGGTGTCCCAGCTGCGCCAGGCGGCCACCACGTCGCGCGAGGGGGCGTGCACGATGGGACGTACGCGAATATCGGCCCGCATGCCCTCCACAGTACGGCGGTAGAGCATGCTCACGCCTAGGCCCTCCTCCACCATCGCCATGATGGTGTAGTCGTCGGTTACCTCGCTCGTCACGTGTGGCGACAGTCCATGCGCCGCAAATGCATCGAGCACCAGGCTCTGTTCGCCCTCATCCAGCAGCACAAACGGCTCGGACGCCAGATCGGCGAGCGTCACCTTTTCCTTTGCCGCCAGCGGATGCGCGGCCGGCAACAATGCCACCAACTCGTCGTGATAGACGACGCGCTTCTCGAGCCCAGCGGTAAATCCGCGTGCCGTAAAACAAAAATCAACCACGCCATCGTGCACCCATTGAGCGTTGCGCGTGTAATCGCCCTGCTTGAGGGTGAAGCGTACGCCCGGGTGCAGCGCACCAAAATCGCGGATCACGCGCGGCAGCACGGTACGACTCACGTTGGTAAACGTCGCGATGCGAATATCTGTCGAGGAGAGCCCCAGTAGCTCCTGGCGCTTGCCCTCGAGCTCGGCCTCGGCGGTCACAATCTGGCGCAGGTACGGCAGATACTGCTTGCCGTCGCGCGTAAGCGATACACCCTGCTTGCCGCGCTCGATAAGCGTGGTGCCCAGCTCACGCTCGAGCGCCTTGACGGCCTGGCTCACCGCACTTTGCGTATAGCCCAGCTCGTCCGCCGCACGTTTCAGGCTGCCGCAATCGACCACCATACAAACAATCTGATACCGCGATGCCATCGTGCCTCCACATCGATGTAGCTGTAAAACGTTTTGCCAGGGCTTTTTCTGCCAACATTAGTATTTCTTAATCATACTGAAGATACATTCGCTTTACTACATCCACATCTGGGAGCAGAATCCTTTTTACGAAACCGTTCTGTAACAAAAGGAGTCCCATGGATCGCAAAAAAGCAATCGCGCTCTCATTTTCCGTTCCCGTCGCATGGGGCTTTTCGTACCCCCTCATGAAGATCGGCATGGACAGCATGAACGCCACGAGCATCGTTGCGCTGCGCTGCATCATCGCCTTTGTGGCCTGCCTTTTGCTCTTCCACAAGCGCGCTTTCCGCATCAACCGCGACCTTATGGTCCGTGCCGCCATCATCGGCGCCATTATGGCAACCGAGCTCACCTGCATGTGCTTGGGCTCTAGCCTCACTTCTGCCTCCACTGCCGGCTTTTTGCAGAGCCTGACGGTCGTGATCGTGCCGTTTGCCAACGCCGCCCTGCTGCGCCGCGCCCCCGAACGCAAAGTGCTCGTCGGCACCGCCATCGTCACCTGCGGTATGTTGCTGCTCTCGGGCGCCGACTTCACCAGCCTGAACCCAGGCGCGCTCATCATGCTGCTCTCCGCCTTTGTCTATGCCGGCCATATCATTGTGGCGAAGCGCTTTGTCGAAGATATCGACCCGCTGGCTCTGGGCGTTTGGCAGCTGGGCTTCGGCGGCTTGTTCTCGGGTATCGCCGCATGCGTCTTTGGCGGTTTCACACTTCCCAGTACGCCCAGCGAGATCGTGGTCGTCGTCGCGCTCGCACTCATCTGCTCTGCCTACGGCTTTATCACCCAGACGCTCGTGCAGCCCCACGTGCCCGCCGAGACCACCGGCTTCGCCTTCTCGCTTGAGCCGGTCTGCTCCGCTGTCTTTTCGTTCTTCCTGGTTGGCGAGGTCCTGAGCCCCATCGCCTTCTTTGGCGCCGCCCTCATCCTAACCGGCGTCATGGTGGCAACCGTCGAGCTTCCGCGCCTCCGCGCACATGGACAAGCTCGCATGGCAGGAGCGCCCGAGCACGTCGCGTAGACCCCACTCTTCATACAGCCGTGGCATAAAGGCAACCGGTGCGCCTTTACAATAGATGCCAACAGAGTATCTGCCATAAAGGAGCCCCATGGACACCGCAACTCGCGACCGCAACATAGCAACTTGGTTGGGCGATGCGCCACAGCTGATACGTGACACTACGAACCAGCTGCTCGAGCGCATCGCCCTTTTGCGTGCCGAGCAGACTATCTACCCGGCACAAGACGACATCCTCAATGCCCTCGCCTACACGCCGGCCGACCAGGTCAAGGTTGTCATCTTGGGTCAAGACCCCTATCACGGACCCAACCAGGCCATGGGGCTGTCGTTCTCGGTCCCCGCGACGCAAACCAAGTTGCCGCCGAGCCTGCGCAACATCTATAAGGAACTCAAAGCCGATCTGGGCTGCCCCATTCCCGCCACGGGAGACCTAACCCCATGGGCACAGCAGGGCGTCCTGCTCCTCAACACCACGCTCACCGTGCGCGAGCATGCCGCGAACTCGCACGCCAAGCTGGGCTGGAGCACGCTCACCGACTACATTATCGAACGCTGCTGCCAGCTGCCCCAACCGGTAGTCTTTTTGGCATGGGGCCGCTTTGCCCAGCAGATGGTCGAAGGCAAGCTCGCCGCGATCGGTGCGGGCAAGACAACCGGCAAGTTCTGCCTGGCATCCACGCACCCCTCGCCGCTTTCGGCCAACCGTGCCACGGCAGAACTCCCTGCCTTTATGGGGTCGCGCCCCTTCTCTGCTGCCAATCGGCTACTCGAACAGCACGGCTCGACCCCCGTCAACTGGACTTGCCTCGGCTAAAAACCGATACATCAAAAATAGCGCCCGACGGCTTCCCATCGGGCGCTTTTCCTATTCGGGCCAAATAAATTGTGTGCGGCCGGCCTCGCCGCCATCGATCAGCAGGCTCTGCCCGGTCATAAACCGGTTGGTCACGCCCACAAAGTAGATCCACTCGGCAATCTCTTGGGCAGTGGCCCAGCGCCTAAGCGGCGTGAGCTCCATAATCTGGTTCCACAGATGTTCGTCTTCCATCACGCAACGGTTGAGCGGCGTGATAACGCCACCCGGGTCCACACTGTTGGCGATGGCCTGCGGCGCCAGACGGTTTGCAAGGTTCTTGGTGTAGGCGATAACGCCGCCCTTGCTGGCGGCATAGGCGGGAAACTCCGATCCCGTATGCCCACTCGCCGACCCCACATTGACCACGGATTTGATAGCCGGCGCCGGCTTGGCGGCAAGCCCCTCCCCCACAAAGGCATAGCGCTCGGTCACGTTGATGGTGCCACACAGGTTGGCGGCGATGTCGTCGGCCGAATCCTGCGTACCGGCAACGTTCACGATCACCTGGGGTTCAAGGTCACCTGGAAACGAGTCAGGCTCGCGGACATCAACAATCAGATGGCGGTAGCGCTCGTGTTTGATCGCCGCCGGCAAAAGATCAAAGCCCACGACCTCGTGGCCCTCGTCCAAAAAGCGCTGCACGCACGCGGCTCCGATACCGCCCGAAGCGCCCGTGATCAAAACCCGCATACTTGCTCCTTAGGCGGTTGCGTGGCGCTCGAGGTACTCGGAACCCACATTCTCGCGCTCCCAGCCGCGCACGACCTTGTAGCCCACGGGGCTCAGGAAGACCTCACACAGCAGCTCGGCGACAGCGCCGGTCAGCGAGCACATAAGAACCTGCACCCAGGTCCAGCCAAAGAACGTGTGACTCACCACAATGGCAAAGACCAGGTTGTCGATAAACTGGCCAACGCCCGTGGACACATAGGAGCGGAAGGCAAAGCTCGCAAAGTTATTCTTTTTGAGCATACGGCCAAGCGACTGGTTGAGCGTGGAGTTAACCACGGCAGAAACGAGCATTGCCAGCGAAGAGCCCAGCACCACGTACCAGGTGCCACCGATGGTGGCGTTAAGGGCAGTGTTGACCTCGATCATGCCCGTGTCGTAGTAGGCGCCCCACATGCCGGGCGTGAGCGAGCATGCCCAAAAGCACAGGCTCACGGCCAGGTTGACCAGCAGCGCGAGGATAGAGATTTTGATGGATGCCTTGGCGCCAAAGCGCTTGCAGATCATGTCCTGGCACAAAAACGAGACCCAGCTCACCACAAAGCCGCAATCGAGTGCCAGATACGGCAGGCTGATGAGCTCTTTGTTGGCCAGCAGGTTCATCATGATGACACTCACGAAAAACAGCGAAACCGTTGCCGCGGGAATGCTCCGCAACAGGACCTTGTAGTCCTCCATGACCTTCTTGATCATTATGTACTCCTTTGGTTTTAGGTTTAACGAGCAGGATATCGGACCCGAACTGCTCGGACGTCCCGGTCTTGAGACGACGGTGGGTATGATAGCCGCTCACACGGCATCAGGCAAGCAAACAGCGCGGCAGCCCCGCAGGGCCACCGCGCCGATGCGTTAAAACGCTACGTTGCCAAACTCCGACAGGATAAGGTCGGGGTTGTGATCGGTTGCCCAATCCACGTTCCACGGGCTCGTGAACAGCAGCAGCTTACCGCCGCGCATGTCCTCGACGCGCAGCGTGTCGCGCGTGAGCGAAAGGCCCGGGATATCGATGGTGTCGGGGTCGTTCTGGATCCAGCGAATGTCCGTATAGGGCAGCGGCTGGCGACGGACCTCAACACGGTACTCGGCCTTGAGGCGGCGCTCGAGTACCTCAAACTGCAGTACGCCGACCACGCCCACAATGACGCTCTCCATGCCGGCACCCAGCTCGCGGAAGATCTGGATGGCGCCCTCCTGGGCAAGCTCCTCCATGCCCTTGACGAACTGCTTGCGCTTGAGCGTGTCGACCTGCGTAATGCGAGCGAACATCTCGGGGGCAAACGTCGGGATCTGCGGATACTGCACGTGGCGCTTGCCGGAGCACACGGTGTCGCCGATGCTAAAGATACCCGGATCGAACAGGCCCACGATATCGCCCGCGTACGCCTCGTCCACGATGGCGCGGTCATCGGCCATCATCGACGTGCCCGTGGCAAGCTTGAGCTTGCGGTTGCCCTGCACGTGGAAGGCATCCATGCCGCGCTCGAACTTGCCCGAGCAGATGCGCACAAAAGCGATGCGGTCGCGGTGGTTCTTGTCCATGTTGGCCTGGATCTTAAACACAAAGCCGCTAAAGTCGTCGCGGCAGGGATCGACCGGCTCATTGGTGAGCGTATCGGTATAGGCGCGCGGTGTCGGGGCAAGACGCAGGAATTCCTTGAGGAAGGGCTCCACGCCAAAGTTGGTAAGCGCCGAGCCAAAGAACGCCGGGCTCAGCTTGCCGCAGGCCACGGCATCCAAGTCGAGCTCGTCGCCAGCGCCATCGAGCAGCTCGATGTCGTCCATCAGGTTCTTATGGTTCTCCTCACCGATGAGCTCGTCCATGGAAGGATCGCCCAGCTCGGCCTCGACCTCGGCGACCTTCTTGGTGGCGTTGGCGTGACCGTCGCCCTCAAAGGCGATAACGCGACGGGTCTGACGGTCGAACACGCCGCGGAAGTTGCGGCCGCTGCCGATCGGCCAGTTCATGGGATACGTATTGATGCCCAGGACGTTCTCGATCTCTTCCATGAGCTCAAACGGATCGCGAGCCTCGTGGTCGAGCTTGTTCACAAAGGTGAAGATGGGAATGTGGCGCAGCGTACAGACCTTAAAGAGCTTTTTGGTCTGGGCCTCGACGCCCTTGGCGCCGTCGATGACCATGACCGCGGCGTCGGCGGCCATCAGGGTACGGTAGGTATCCTCCGAGAAGTCCTGGTGGCCGGGGGTATCGAGGATGTTGACGCAGGCACCGTTGTAGGTGAACTGCAGCACCGAGGAGGTAACGGAAATACCGCGCTCCTTCTCGATGTCCATCCAGTCCGAGACGGCATGCTTGGCCGAGCTCTTGCCCTTGACCGAGCCGGCGGTCTGGATGCTGCCGGTATAGAGCAGCAGCTTCTCGGTAAGCGTGGTCTTACCGGCGTCCGGGTGGCTGATGATCGCGAATGTGCGGCGCGACGAGATTTCATCCGACAGGCTTGCCATGCGGATCCTTTCTTGCATTGAGTGCATTACGTCGTTGTAACCGCACTATTGTAGCCGCGAAATCCCGCTCTAGGGCACCTATCAGGACAAATTCATCAGTCAGAACGTGAGCGGCTAGTTATCGGAAGTATTCTGCAGCAGACTGTCTCAATCTGTACCAGCAGGAGACCAAAAACGGACCCAGATGTTACAGATTGAGATTGTTTTGGAGCAAGCGCGGCGCCGATGGGCTATTCCACATTTAGCTCTTGCATAACTGTGCATAGTGTATATATACTGTGCTTACCGGTTATATACACGTGTAGCCCAACAGCTAAGGAGCCGCTGTGGACATCATCCTATCCAATTCGAGCGACAAGCCCATCTACGAGCAGATAACCTCGCAAGTCAAAGCTCAGATCTTATCGGGCACGCTCGCTGCGGGAGCCAAACTCCCCAGTATCCGTGCACTCGCGAGCGATCTTGGCGTGAGCGTCATCACCACCAAGCGCGCCTACGCCGACCTGGAGCAGCTCGGGTTTATCTGCACCGCGCAGGGCAAGGGCTGCTTTGTCGCCGAGGGCAACCAGGAGCTTTTGCGCGAAAACCAGCTCTGCCATATCGAAGACCTGCTTGCGAAAGCGGCAAGCCAAGCCGAAACCCTGGGTGTCACGCGCGACAAGCTGCACGAGATGCTCGACCTGGTAGCCCCCGAAACCATGCAGTAGCCATCTGCAAGAAAGGCTATACCATGCAAAACTTGCTTGAACTCAAAGGCATCTCACGCACTGTAAGCGACCGCTTTTCGCTGCGCGACGTCACGCTTGCCGTAGAGCCCGGCCAGATCGTTGGCTTTGTGGGCGCAAATGGTGCCGGCAAGACGACGACCATTCGCGCCGCGCTTGGGCTTATCAAACTCGATGCCGGCGAGGTGCACCTGTTTGGGCAGCGCTGTGGCGCCGACGCGTCCGATGAGACGCAGCGTTGTCTGCGCACTCGTGTCGGCCTCGTGCTGGACACATGCCCCTTCCCCTCCACGCTCAAGGTGGGCCAGATCGAGTCACTCGTAGGCCCGGCGTACCCCACGTGGGACCGCGAAACGTTCGCCGGATTCATCAACCGATTTGGTCTCGATCCCAAGACAAAGGTCAAGGACCTCTCCCGCGGCATGGGCATGAAACTGCAGCTTGCCTGTGCACTCAGCCACAATGCCAAACTGCTCGTTTTGGACGAAGCCACCGCGGGCCTCGATCCCATGGCACGCGAGGAACTGCTCGATGAGCTGCTTGCCTTTGTCGCCGACGGCCAGCACAGCGTGCTGCTCTCGAGCCACATTACGTCCGACCTCGATCGCACCGCTGATCGCGTCATCTGCATCGATAACGGCTCGATTGCGTTTGACCTGCCGCGCGAGGATATTACCGACCGCGCCGGCATCGCCCACTGCACCCAAGCGCAGGCCGCCGAGCTTATGGCTTGCGTCGAAGGCGCCCGTGCCGTCCACCACGCCTATAGCGTGGACGTGCTCGTGCCCAACCGTCGCGAAACGCTCGAGGCCTTCCCCGAGATTCCCTGCGATCGGGCAACCATTGATGACTATCTGCGCCTCATGCTGAAAGGGGCTTCGAAATGAAACGCGCCTTTATGTCCGAGCTCGCCATCGTTCGCACGCTTATCCCGAGCATCGCCGGCGTCGGCTTGTTTATCTTCGTCGTGCTGACGCTCGCCAACGCGTCGGATGGCGATTCCGGCATGAGCGCCGGCACCTGCGCGGTCAGCGCCATGTCGCCCATCATATTCATGAACTCACTGGCCGGTTTCGACAATCAAAACGGATGGGAGCGTTATCGGGCAACGCTGCCTCTCACGCGCAAAGACATTATTTGCGCACGCTACCTGTGCATCGTTATCTTCTCGGCCATCATGGCCTGCGCCGCCGTGCTTTTGAACATCATCGCCCTTCCGTTCTTCAACAGCGCGGGCGTGACCTCGACAGGACAAACCGTCTTTGAGATCGCAATAGCCTCGGCAGCCTCGATGCTCATCTCCCTCATGATGGCGTTTTTGGCGCAGCCGCTGTTCTTTCGATTTGGACACATGGAGGCGCTGCGCCTATCCGTTGGCCTGTTTGCCCTGCTTGGCTGCGGCACCATGGCCACGCTGAGCTCCTCCAACCCCATTAGCAACTGGCTCATGTCGATTGCCGGGGCGAATCCCGATCCCGCCGTTCTTGGCTGTCTGTGTGCAGGAATTGCCGTGCTGGCCCTCGCGCTATGTGCAATCAGCTGCACCGTCAGCACCAAGGTTTATCGAGTACGCGATCTGTAGCCACGCGAGTCTCAATCCACGAAGGACGCGATCGCCGCCCCTCCCCGCAAATCCGTGGCAAAGGGCATGTCCCCGGCGTGCGCCACCGTACTACTTGCGCAGAGGCTTGGGCAGCGGAATACCGGCAGCGATGACGGCGGCGATGATCATACAGACGATGCCTTTGAGCGGGAAGCACATGAGCAACAAGCCCACGACCATAACGGGTTGGCGCATGACGGCGCCCATCGTCGATGCCGTGCAGACGGCGACGCAAAAGACCGGATCTGCGCCGGTGAGGATGGCAAGGCCATAGCCCAGGCTTACGCCCGAGAAGATAACCGGGAAGAAGTGACCGCCGCGCCAGCCCAGGTTGATGAGGGCGGGGGTCAGCATGGCCTTAACAAGACCGGTCGCGATAAGCACACCGGCGGGGATGGTCAGATAGGTTTCCATGAGCACGTCGGCCTGCGTCTCGCCGGCAAACATGGTGAAGGGCAGAGCCGTACCGCAGATGGCAAGCATCAAACCGGCCAGCATGGCCTTGACGACAGGGCGCTCCCCCACGGCATGAGCCAATGCCTCGCTCGCATGCTCAGAGACAAAGTACAGCCAACCGCATACGGTGCCGACCAACGCCAGCGGAATGAGCCAGACAAGTTCCAGATTGCCCACCTCGGCGGACTCGAACCTGGGCATGCCCATGCCGCCGCCCACAAGCTGGCCAAGCAGCAGGTAGGTGCCCAGACCGCCGGCAATCGCGATGCCGTAGACCACCGTCTTTTGCGCCTTGGGCAACTTGATGGTGATCTCGCCGGACGCGGACTCATCGTCGGCGTCTTCGCCCTGGCCATCGGCGCTACCGGCAAGCGGTGCCACAAAGCCAAAGACGGGCGCGGTAAAGAGCGCCGTCAGGGCAGCCTGGGTGCCCAGCAGCGTGAGCTCCCTAAACTCGGCGCCAAAGCGACGCATGCGGTCGCCGACCCAGCTGCACAGACCAGCGATAACGCCGGTCAGGCCGGCCTCCGGTCCAATACTTCCGCCAAACAGCAGCGGCAGCAATGCCGCGAGCGAAAGCTTGCCCAGGTTGTCGTACGGGTAGCGCCCGTCTTGCTTGACCTTAGCCATCACCTGGTTGAGGTCATCGGTCTTGGTGCCTGTCATCTTTTCGTACAGACCGATTAACAGGCCGCCCAGCAGGCAGACAAAAAACGGGTACGGCAGAAAACCGAACGGGCCGCTGGCGAGCTCGGGCGAAGCGACGCCCAGCGCGTGCGGAATCTCTGTCCATAGATAGTCGATACCGTGCTCCATCGCAAAAAAGAACAGCCAGACTGCGGCACCCGCGAGTGCGCCGGTCACGGCAACGCTGACCAAAAACAGCGCTCGGTTCGTGGGTTTAGCGAGCTTATCCATCGGGTCCTCCCGCGGTCAAAGTCGACATAGATACGTTTTATTGTAGAGCGAGTGTAGCCCAGTCAAGCCAACCGTCTGCGCTGCAAACGGAGCCACCGGGGACCACGGCGGGACAGGCTCAAGGCTTATCCGTTGATAATTGATGCGATTTCGCACAGATCCTCGGCAAAGTAAATGCCTTGCTGGCGCTGCGGGCTCGATAAACCCTTATCAATCATGTGCCCGAGCAGCGCCTTAAGATCGTTGTAGTAACCCCCGAGGTTGTACAAGATGCACGGCGCGCTCAAGTGCCCCAACGATACCGCGGACATAACCTCGGCAATCTCCTCGAGCGTGCCCGTGCCGCCCGGAAAGGCAATGAACGCATCGCCGAGCTCGATCATCTTTGCCTTACGCTCTGCCATATCGCTCGTCACGATGAGGTCGTCGATACCGTCATGTTGAAACTCGGCCTCGATAAAAAAGCTCGGCTCAACACCCGTCACGTGTCCACCTGCCTCGAGTACGCTATCGGCGAGCGCGCCCATCAGGCCCGATTTGGACCCGCCGTATACCAGCGCGTGTCCGTTAGCGCCAATCCAGTTGCCCAGCTCCTGCACCGCGGGCAGAAACGCCGGGTCATTGCCGGCGCTGGCACCCAGGTACACGGTGATATTCATATTCAGTCCCCCTCATTGTGACGCGCGACGCCCGCTCTAGCGTTGGCGGCGCCGATATTCGCGCACGCGGCGCGACAGATCGGCGAGCTGGTCGCGATCGAGCTCTTCCAAATGCTCAAGATCGTCCATAAAGCGCGCCATGGTGTCCTTTTGACGCATCTTGATGAGCGTATTGCAGTAGTTCACCGCCACGCCCGTGAGCATGGCGATGTAGAAGATGCTAATAACGCTCAAGACGACGGTAATAGCGCGGGCAACCGGTGTTTCGGCCGGAATGTCGCCAAAGCCGATGGTCGAGACCGTCTCAAAGCTAAACCAAAGTCCATCGCCAAAGGTGAGGGTCGTAGGCTCGGACAGCCAGACGGCCGTCGAGCACAGCAGGTAAAAGATAAGAAACAAGCCCGTGATGCGCGCAAAGCCAGCCTGTCGCAGCACATCGGCAAGCGTCCTCAACTTGTTCATCGCGACCCCTTTTCCCAGACGCCCCAATCAGTTCGCTCGGTATTGTCCCACAACCGGCAGTTAGGGACGTTCCTTTTGTGCCGGCAGAAAGGGACTGTCTCCAACTGCCGGTTGTGGGACCGTCTAGCGGTGCTGCTGCCGACTGGGCAGGCGGAGCTGGTATTCTTATGCGGTAATGTCTCGATTCGTTAGGATTGCATGTGAGAGCTGCCACTGTCCTTCGTTCAGTTATATGTCGCGCTCTGGTCGTTGCGCTTACCGCGCTCACCGTACTGAGCGCCGTCGCGCCCGCCCCCGCCTTTGCCGCCGACTCCGATCAGCAAGTCAAGACGGTCCGCGTCGGCTGGCTCGTCAACAACGAGGGCTTCCAGGACGGCACTCCCGGCGAGCGTCTCTCGGGATGGGGCTACGAGTACCTCCAGACCCTGTCGTACTACACGCCCGGCTGGCGGTACGAATACGTCACCGGCACCTTCACCGAGCTTATGAACATGCTCGAGGCGGGCGAGATCGACCTCATGCCCAACATCTCCTACTCCGAGGAACGCGTCCAAAAGTTGCTCTTTTCCTCGAACCCCGAGGGCACCGAACGCTACTACATCTACGCCAGGCCCGATCGCGACGATCTGGCCAAGGGTGACCCCCAAGCGCTCCAGGGCCTTACCATCGGCTACAACCCCGGCGTTATGCAAACCTTCGTTGGCCAGCAGTGGCTCACCAACGAAGGAATCGCCTGCACATACAGGGAGTATGACGGAGACTCCGTTCTCTTTGACGCGCTCGCAAACAACGAGGTCGATGCCGTCATCATGAATGACACGATCTCGTCGCCCAGTGCCTCCCCCATGTTCTACATTGGTTCGAGCGACTACTACTTTGCCGTTCCCAAAAGCCGCCCCGACCTGATGAACGACATCAATGCTGCCATGACGGCAATCGCCCGCGTCAACCCACGCTATAACGACGAAGTCAAATCTAGCTAGTCGACCCAAAACAGCGGTTCATCATCGCTCAACGGCCCCGAATGTTCCTGGCTCAAAGCAAATGACAACACCATCACGCTCGGCTACATTACGGGCAAACTCCCCTACTGTAACGAAGACGAAGACGGCGAAATGGAAGGCTCGCTCGCATCGCTTGCGACGACGCTACACGATAAATTTGGCATTACGGTCAAAACCGTCGCCTTTGATAGCTACAAGATGATGTCAAAGGCCCTGTCAGAGGGAAGCATAGACGTTGCGCTGCCGGCATACCGAGATTACTGGTTTGCCGAGCAATCAGGCGTTATGCAGTCGGTATCGTTGGGGACCATGTCCCTCACCGCCATCCACACCGGCAGTAACCTGAAAAAAGACCTTCAGAACATCGCCTGTACCAAATCATCGTTTGTCAACAAAAATGCACTTGAAAGTCTATTCCCCACAGCGACCGTAACCGAATACCAATCCGACGATGAAGCGTTCGACGCCCTCAGGAAGGGAACGGCGCGCTGCATCGTCGCTCCCAGTTCACGCGTAAAAACCATCGGTGACCGTTATGATCTCGAGGACTGCGAGACGGTCGAGCTCCCTGACACCTGTGACCTCGCGTGCTTGATGTCGCGCGGCAAGCCCGAACTGCTGGGAATCATCAACAAGGGCATCATCAATGCCGGAGAATCGCTCTCCGCAAGTAATTACTCCTCCACGTCGTACACGGCCCAGGAATCCAACACGCTTCAATTCCTTTATCGCAACCGCACCGCCATTGCAGCTACCCTCATCGGTATGTTGTCGGTCGGCATCGTCCTGCTCATCTGGGCGCTCGTGCGCGCTCGAACCGAGCGCAAAAAAGCCGATGCTGCCAACGCCGCTAAGACGGCATTCCTCACGCGCATGAGCCACGACATCCGTACGCCGCTCAACGGTATCCTGGGCCTTATCGAAATTGAAGAATTGAAGGAAGGCGATATGCAAGTCGCCCGCGAGAGCCGTGCCAAGGCGCGCGTTGCCGCCAATCACCTGCTCTCGCTGATCAACGACATCCTCGAGATGGGAAAAATCGAAGACCGCAAGCTAACACTGGAACATGCGCCTTTTAACCTCAAAGAGCTTTGTGACGATACGCTGGTGCTGTGCAAGCTCCGCGCGTCCAGTAACGGCATCACAATGCAGGACAATAGTCTGCCGTACGCCACGGGGCCATACATGATCGGCAGTCCCACCCATATCCGACAGATCATGATCAACCTGTTAGACAACAGCATTAAGTACAACAAGCACGGCGGCTCCGTCACCTTTAGTTCAAAGACCAAGCCACTCGATAACGGGCGCGCGCTCTTTTGCTTTAGCGTTTCGGATACCGGCATTGGCATGGCTCCCGAGTTTTTAAAGCATATCTATGAGCCGTTTGCCCAAGAAGGTGACGATGCGCGCAGCAAGTTCCAAGGAACCGGCATGGGCATGCCAATCGTCAAGTCGCTTATTGAACTGATGGGCGGCACCATCGAAGTCAGCAGCGAACTCCATGTGGGCACCACGTTCTACGTGGAAATTCCGCTCGATATCGACAAGAACCCCCGGGCGCGGGCGAATACGGTCGAGAGGGCGCTCGACTGCTCGCTCGCCGACATGAACGTGCTGCTCGCCGAAGACAACGAATTGAATGCCGAGATTGCCCAGACGCTGCTAGAATCCGAGGGCGTCGTGGTCACCCGCGCCGTCAACGGCAACGAAGTCGTCGATCTGTACCTGTCCCATCCCGCCGGCAGCTTCGATGCGATCCTGATGGACATTATGATGCCGGACATGGACGGTTACGAGGCAACCCGCGCGATTCGCCTGAGCGAGAAGGTCGATGCAGCCGATATCCCCATCATCGCGCTCACTGCCAATGCCTTTGCCGAGGACGCCAAGGCGGCACACGACGCCGGCATGAACGCCCATCTGTCCAAACCGCTCGACTTTAACAAGCTCAAAAACATACTCGCCCGCATCAAGAAAAACGGATCCGTTTCGCTATAGTTTGTGCTCAACCACCACGCACGACCAGAAAGGAAGCCAACGATGTTTAGGCCCTTACGTCGAAAGAAACGCGCCATCACTGACGAGGAAGCGCGCGAACTGCTCGCTACCTGCAAGCGCGGCGTCTTTGCCGTCAACGGCGACGATGGCTACCCGTACGCCATTCCCGTCAACTACTTCTTTGACGCCGAGCACGACAAGATTTATTTCCATGGCGCCAAAGCCGGCCACAAGGTCGACGCACTCAAGCGCGATGACAAGGTCTGCTTTACCGTATACGGCAACGAGTGGTACCAGGACGGCGACTGGGCCCCCTACGTTATGAGCACCGTCGTCTTTGGCCGTTGTCGCCTGGCGAATGACACCCCCGCGTTTATCGAGGACAAAGTCCGCCAGCTCGCCCTTAAGTACTACCCTTCTGCCGAAGAAGTCGAAGAGGAAATCGCCAAAGACATCAAGGGCGTCCAGCTCTACGAGATTTCGATTGAGCATCTTTGCGGTAAGCAGATTCAAGAAAAGTAAGCCCCTCAGCAGGCCTCATCAATAACAATATGGCCCGGTTCCAACCCACCTTGGAACCGGGCCATATGCTTATGAAGCGTCGGCGGCTATGTGCGCTAGCGCCTCGACGAGCTCTTGCGAGCTCACAGGCTTGCTCAGGTGCGCGTTCATGCCCGCCTCGCGCGAAAGCCTGCGGTCGTCGGCAAAGGCGTTGGCACTCACGGCGATAATCGGCGTGGTCGCGGCATCCTCGCGATCGAGTGCTCGAATCTGACGCGTGGCCTCAAGGCCATCGATGCCAGGCATCATGATGTCCATCAACACCACGTCGTACTCGTGCGGTGCGCTCGCGGTAAACATCTCGACGGCAGACTCACCATCCTTAGCATGCGTCACGATGGCACCGGCACGGTTGAGCGTAAACTGCGCGATCTCGGCATTCAGATCGTTATCCTCTACGAGCAAAACGCGCAGGCCCTGGAGCGCGTCGCCATCGCCCGCATCCGCGCGAACTGCCTGAGGAATCTCGGAGCGCTTGCATTTCTCAAACGGCAGGCGGATGGTAAACGTCGTCCCCTGCCCCAAGACGCTCGTAAAGCTCATGGTTCCGCCCATAAGCTCGACCAACTGTTTTGCGATAGGCGCGCCCAGGCCAGTTCCCGATGAAGCGCCTTCCACCTGTTGCTCCTCGCGGCAAAACGGCTCGTAGAGGTGCTGTTGGAACTCCTCGCTCATGCCAATACCGTTGTCGGCGATCGTGTATTCATAGACGGGGACGCCATCCGCTGGCTCCACCTCGCGGCACACCAGGCGAACGTAGCCGCCCTGGCGGTTGTACTTGACGGCATTGCCGGCAATATTGAGCAACAAGCGCTTAAGGTGCGTCACGCTCACCCGTGCATAGGGATGATCAAGCGTCTGCTGGTCGCAGATAATTGTCACCAGACGCTCCTCGGCCTGGCGCTCCAGAATATCGCGCACCTCGTGGTTGAGGGTCGCCAAGTTTGTGGGAACAAGCTCCAGATCGACCTGCCCGCTCTCCAAGCGACTCATATCCAGGGCCTCGTTGGCAAGGTCGAGCAGCAGTCCCGATGCCGTCCAGATCTTTGAGCGGCACTCGGTCTGCTTTTGCAGATCGTCCGCATTGGCATCGCCGACCTCGACCATGCCGCGAATGCCGTTGATGGGCGTGCGCAGGTCGTGGCTCATGCGGCGCAAAAACTCCGTCTTTGCCGAGTTGGCAGACGAGGCCTCACGCGCTGCCTTTGCCAGCTTGTCGCCATAGTCGCGCTCCTGCTGCAGCAAGTCCGTCAAACGTCGGCGATCATCGCGGCGACGCACCATCACAACAACGGCTACAACACCGCTGTAGAGCACCAGCACGCCGGCAGCAACAGCTGCGACGACCTCAAAGTAGCGCCGTGCCGAGGCATAGGTGTACACGTAGAACCCGCGCGCTTTTCCAAATGTGCCCAAATACCACTCGCCGTCGGCGTTAATCAATTTGACCTTACCGGCCAGGCATCGATCCTTAATACCGTCGACAATGAAGACGTCCGTCGCAGGCAGATCGAATACGCCCAATACGGTGGGTTCAACGGCATTGGTCGCAACGACCTTGCCGTCGCTTTCGATCACGATATTGCCGCTATCGATGGTTTCATAGCCATCAAGCAAGCTCTGCAGTTTGAGTGTATTGCTTGCAACCGCTTTCGCGCTCTGATGCCTTACCGCGATAACGATGCCCTCGCCATCCTGCCGAGTCACGCAGCCAATGTCTGCGACCGAATCATCCGCAAGCGTGATGCGGGCGGTATAGGACTTAAGCGGATGAGTTGTCACCTCCAGCACGGGTGATTCTTTGAGATACGTAGCGAGCGACCCGTAGTCCACATCGCCCGTCGAGGACTCGGACACCAAATTGCCCGATGCGTCCGTCACGATCAGCGCGCTCACGTTGAACTGGTCGGCGTATTGCTCCAGCATGGCGTTATCCACCGAACCGTCGCGCTCCATATCGCGGGCAGCCTCTCCGGCGATTTCCATAACGCGTATCAGGTTTTTGGTCGTATAGGCGCTGTTGAATGCATCGTAGGAAAGGCTCTGCGTCGCCACGTAATCGACAACGTCGGCAAAGCGCTGCTCGGCTTGGGCCGTCGTGTAATCGTAGCTCATCATGCCGGCAACAACCGAGAGCGCTATCCCCAGCAGAGCGACAAGGAGCCATGCCCCTGTCGAACGATTGTCCCGCTCCTGAGCGGCGTGGTCGGGCGCATCGATCATGACAGGCCCTCCATATTCAAAAATGGCGAAGGGTCATCGAAGTACTTTGACACCAGGCGTTCCATGGTGCCATCGGCAAGCATTTCTTGGTAGGCATGAGTGAGCTTGACGTCAATGCCACGCGTATCGTTGATATCGAAAGCGGTGCCCAAACCGACCTCTAGCAGCGGCTCATCCAAAATGCGATATGTCACACCATAGTCTTTTTCGTAGGTGAGGAACGAGGACTCATGCGCGGCGATAGCGTCGACCAGGCCCTCGACGAGCGCCGGGTTCAGGTATGAACCGTCCGAAAAGCTGTAGAGTTCCTTGATCTGCGGAACGTTTTCATTTATGCGATTGAGCAAAATGTCCTCGGGCTTGGTGGTGGACTGAACCGCCACGATCTTATCCTCAAGATCGGCAAGCGTGTAGATATCGCTCTGGGGATCGACCGCGACCACCTGGCGGCTCGCAAGGTACGGGCCGGCCCAACGATATTCGTTTTCGCGACCCGTCATACTAAAGCTGCCCATGACACAATCGAGCTCGCCACTCGCCAGCAGCTCTTCCTTCTTTTCCCAATCGATCAGCTGGTATTTTGGCTTGTAACCAATGCGAGCCAAAGCCTCGGTCAATATCTCGACATCCAGGCCAACGATATCGCCGTACTCGTCGGTATACACAAACGGTGGATAGAGGTCGCTGCCGACGTTGAGCGTCTTAAGGTTGTCGTCTTTGGCTTGTGAGGCGTCCAGGCCTTTTGATGCAGACGTCGAGGCTTCGCCATTACGCCCAGAACAGCCAGCTATCGCTACGACAAAGGCACTCGCCACCGCAAGCGCGACAAACAACGATATGGCAACCGAGCGACGGGGTCTTTTCATCGAGCTCCAGACGATCCTGTTTACAGACTAAAATGGTCAGAAATAATAGCAAACAAAACCACACAAGTGCCCAATGGTTACAGACGTTTTACCATGCGGGGCCTTCCAGCCGACTTGGCAGAAGGCCCCACATACAGTGCTCACTTACCGTGTATTAAAAACGTAGCGGTCCAGGCGGTCGCACGCTTCCCTTACGCGCGAAAGCGGCAGCGCCAGATTCACGCGAATGTGGCAGGGCCCGTGGAACGGACGGCCGTCCTGATACCCCACGCCCACGCGCGCCCCCTCGTCGAGCAGCCACTGAATATCGCGGCCATGCTCGCGGCACCACTCGGTGCAGTCCAGAAACACCATGTACGTGCCCTGCGGACGTGAAAACGCGACGCCCTTCCAGTGTTTTTCTGCATACGTGCAGAAGTACTCGATATTGCCGGCAAGCACCTGATTGAGCTCGTCCACCCACTCATAGCCCTGCGGCTGGTAGGCACCGATAAGCGCATGCATGGAGAGGACGTTCATCTCGTTGTAGTGGGTCTTGTTGGACACGGCGCAGATGCGGTCACGCAGCGTCTCGTTGTAGACAATGTGGTAGCTGCCGACAAGGCCCGCCAGGTTAAACGTCTTGCTCGGCGCATAGAGGGCAACCGTGCGCATGCGGGCATCCTCGCTCACCGACTGCGTCGGGATGTGCTTGTGCCCCGGCAGGATGATATCGGACCAAATCTCGTCCGAAATCACCACGCAATCGTGCTGGCGATAGATGTCCATGGCGCGCTCGATCTCGTCGCGCTCCCATACGCGGCCGCAGGGATTGTGCGGCGAGCAGAACACCGCGGCATGGATGTGGTTTTGGGCGAGTTTGCACTCCATGTCCTCAAAGTCCATGCGCCACACGCCCTGGTCGTCGAGTTTAAGCGGGCTGTGGACAATGCGATAGCCCGCGGCTTCGATAGACTTGGTAAAGCCAATGTAGGTGGGGCTGTGGACCAGCACCGCATCGCCCGGCTGGACATACGCGCGCAACGTCGACACGACGCCGCCCAGCACGCCGTTTTCGTAGCCGATATGTTCAGGGCGCAGACCCTCGACGCCATTGCGGCGGCTCTGCCATTCGATGATGCGGTCGAAATACTCGGAGCGCGGGTTAAAGTAGCCAAACATGGGATGCTGAGCGCGCTGAATGATGTGCTCCTGGACCGTGGGCACCGTGGCAAAATTCATGTCGGCCACCCACATGGGAATGCGGTCGAAGCCCTCGTCGGGTGCGTTCGGAGCCATACCGGGGATCTCGCCCCAGGAGTCAACGGCGATGGAGTCCATGCCGTGGCGATCGATTAGCGAGCTAAAGTCGTATTTCATGCTGAGCCCCCGTGCAAAGTTGATTGTTTTGGTAGGCGTTATTGTCCACCAGCGTAGGCGATTTTGGAGCGGGGTTTGGCGCTTAATTTGACGGGTGCGGACGAATGGCTGGTTAGTCTCGCGCGTCGGTGACGGCGACTACGGTTAGCTGGGTTTCATCGACCGTAAAAGATATGTCGAGTCCGGCGTAGGCCAAGTGGTAAACGCGGTTTGGCTCGTGCTTGCTGCCCGCGCGGCGTGGATCTTGGCGAAGGACCTCGACCAAGCCGGGGAGCTTTGCGGGCGGGACCATGTCTTGAAGCGCTTGCGGGAACTCGACGTTGAGCTCTTGCCACGGAGCATCCTCAATCCAGCCGCCCGTCGCATCCGGGTGACAGTCGGCAAATGGAATGTAGGGCTTAATGTCGTAGATGGGCGTGCCGTCGCGCAGGTCGGCCCCCAGCACATGGATGATGGGCCCATCGTCGGTGAGCTCGACACGGTCGAGCTTGACGCAGGTGAGCCCGATGGGATTAGGGCGAAACGGACTGCGCGTGGCAAACACGCCCACGCGCTCGGCTCCACCCAGACGCGGCGGGCGCACGGTTTTCGACCACTTGACGTTGGTGCCGGACCTGTCCTGCGACTTGGCATCGGCAGCTATGTCGTTTGCCGTGCCGCCGGGCGTTCCGTTTTCGAAGCGCCACAGCAGCCATAGATGAGAGAAGGAGTCCAGGCCCTCAACCGCCGCATTGGAGGCAAATTCCGGCTCAAAGACGATGCGTCCCTGCAGATGAGGCGCCAAAAAGCTGTTGCGCGGAATGCCGAACTTCTGCGGCAGGTCGGTATGTATGTGTGCAATAGGTTCCATGCCGGTCATTGTACGGCATGGAGACGTGGGGCGTTGCGCGCAATTCTTCGCCGCGGTCTCCCGTCGTGCAACCAACGGTTGCTTGGAAGGGCGCCTGCCGCCGCGTATGCTTAAGCCATCAACCAGCAGAAAGGAGCCGCTATGGCCTTTGCAGAAAAGCTCATTGCTGTCCGTCGCGCCCATCACCTTACCCAAGAGCAGCTTGCCGCTAAGCTCTTCGTCACACGCCAGGCCATCAGCCGGTGGGAGCGCGGCGAGGTCACACCGGGCATCGACATGATGAAGCTCATCGCCGCCGTAACCGGAGAACCGCTGTCCCACCTGCTCGAAATGCCTGAGCACTATTGCCAGAGCTGCGGCATGATACTCACGCCCGACGACTGCGGCACCGATGCCACGGGCACCGCGACCGATCATTACTGCAAGTGGTGCTACGACCACGGCAAGTACACCTATGACACCACCATGGAGGCAATGATTGAGGATTGTGCCCCGCGCCTGGCACAAAACACCGGCATGTCGCTCGACGAAGCCGTCTCGCTCATGGGCGCCGTCCTGCCGCAACTGGAGCGCTGGCGCACCGTGCAGGAAAACGAGGCGCGCTACGGTGCCGAGGCGCGGGCGCGCTACGGCGATGAGGCTATCGATGCAGCAAACGAAGCGTTGCTGGACATGGACCCCGAGACACGGAACGACATGAAGGAACTTGAACGCGCTATTCTGGGCCAGCTCTCAATTGCCATGGGCATTGGCGACCCAGAGAGCAACGAGGCTCGTAAGCTTGTCGCGATGCATCGTCGCTGGATTGCTCTCAACTGGGGATGCGAGCCCCAAGACGAGGCGTACCTGGGCCTCGCCCACGGTTATCTTGCCGACCAGCGCTTTGTTGACTACTACGACAAGCCCTGCGCCACCGGAGCCACGGCGTTTCTGGTCCAGGCCATCGAGTCTTCGTTGACGCGCGCATAGACCGCGGCGGCTTTGGGTATTTCAATCAAAACCTCAACCGATTGGAGACCTATGGCTACTAATCACGAGCTCGCGCTGTACGTTATGACCGGCTGCCCGTATTGCTTAAAGGTCAAGCACTTTTTGGCCGATAACGGCGTGACCATTCCCGAGCGCAATATCTCGACCGATTCCGATGCCGAACAGACACTCATCGCCGTCGGCGGAAAACGCCAGGTTCCCTGCCTGTTCATCGACGGCAAACCACTCTACGAATCGAGCGACATCATCGCGTGGGTGCAGGAAAACCTGCTCTAGTACGCACGCTCTGTCCGTCCAGGGCCCCAACCCATACGACCCAAACATGTACACCAGCATCCAAAGTCGACATTTTTCGACATCTTTGGATG
>ENA-OPXQ01000358-OPXQ01000358.1-human-gut-metagenome-genome-assembly--contig:-NODE-358-length-29689-cov-2.629210_pt1 | contig 29689 bp, 15 predicted proteins | sample MGYA00241769_ERZ502042 | MGnify/ENA primary metagenome ERZ502042 (study PRJEB25962, sample SAMEA2041934) | human gut metagenome | biome: human gut; feature: human-associated habitat; material: faeces...
CACCCGGCAATAAATTTTTGATGATTTTTTGTTCAGGCTATTGACACTCGTTAGCAGGTTTGTTACTTCTACTATATACATTACATATAGAGCTTTTTATAATCATCCCCTCTTTTAATTATCTATATATAGTGTTGGTATATCTCTCAAAAAAAGCGGTCGAAGTGGTAACATCCCATATTTGCCGTCGATTTCGGCTCCGTTGTTACTTGCGTTACCGAATATTTTGCAGTATCCTTTTGTTATCAGAAGAATTCACTAGCTTTTCTGTATTCATAGGCCTGCTCAATATTAGCGATGATCACCTTTACGCTGCTCTTTCCAACTCGCTGGTTTTCCTGTCTGTTTTCGACATATCCACGGTCCTTGAAACCACGGATGCTCTTTTCGTAGGAAAAGCCATTGTCGATCAGCATTTTTCTGAGACAATTCGGCAGGATATAGGTTTTCTTTTCTCCTGGCTCATATCTTCCGAGCCGCGGTTCTCGTGCTACTTCATTAAGATGTTTCACTTCAAAATGCTCCTGATTGGAAGCAATCCATTCCTTTACAGTATCCCATGCACACTCTACCGCATCTGCCTTCTGCTCTTTCTTCAGTGCTTCCAGCAGTTCAAAACCCATTTCCCATGCTGCACCACATGCCTCCTCACCAGCATTAAAAACAGCCTTTGATGCAATAAAGTCCGCAAAGACAAGCACAGCAACAAATTCCAGATGAATGCTCGTACATTTTTCATAGAGCATCGCGTACATCGAAACAAACTCATCCCGGAAATTTGTATAAGCCTGCCGCAGCTTGCTGGTGCCCTTTTCCAGCTCATATTCATGGAACAGGTAATCCATAAACATTTGCCCTGCAAAGCCGTAGTTCTCCGCTGCTGTCTGATGCACTGTTCTGGCATAGTCCGTGTCACCGATTGGTGATGCATACAGTTCCATGACGCGCGTATTTTCACCGTCCATGGAATTCTGCACCGTGATCGGTTGTTCACCAATTGACAGAATGGTATTGCACCATGTCTGCATTTTCTGCGTACCACCGATGCGGTCACCACGCATCTTTCCAATACCATTGCCCAGCATATACATCATTCTAGACAGATTTTCATACTTCAAACTGAGCGACTGCAGCTCATCCAGTGCCAGTGGAATGTTCCGCACTGTACCTGCCGTGTGCTCGATGCCGACCGCAGTGCTATTATAGCTCCGCAGCAGCACATTAGGATCGCCGTAGATGGACACTGCTGCCTTCAGCACCGCCGTCTTACCACTGCGAGAGTTTGCCCAGAGGTGGAAGATGAACGGCCGCTGTTGAAGGGGCTGCAGCAGCACAGATGCGAAGGATGTCGCCAGCATGACCCGTGCAGCCTGCATCGTGCGCAGCGTTGCTGCCATCTCCATCCATTTGTCTTTGTCACCGTGCGGCATAACAGCAGCGATAATCCGATGGCTTTCCTCGCCGACACCATCATAGGCGGCACGGCTTTCCATGTGGTAAGGGAAGAATTCCCTGTTCTTGACCCAACCCATGCGCTCGATACTGCGGTGCCGCGGAATGACGGTTTTGTTGGAAGTTTCAAAAGCTTCCATATATTTGACTGCCTCTTTAGAGGTTTCCGATGTCACCGGCAATCCCTGATTTGCATATTTTACCAGTTTGCTCTTATCCATTGCATCGCCGCGTGGAACGATAATTTTTCTCCAACGGCAATCACCATAGAAAGCCAGTTCCAGCTTTACATCTTCATCATCAACATTCCTCATTCGCCGGGAAATATAAACCGGTGCGGAAAAAGCTGATTTTGCATAGGGAACGCCATTCAGGAATTCAATGTGTCGAACTCCTTCCATATCGACTTCCCAGCCTTTCGGCACCACCAGTCCATTCAGTTCCATGCCATCCAGTTCCAATGCCTTGCAGAACTCCTGTCCGCCTTCGTGTATATCTGCCTTTCCACCAGTGGTGGTCAGCATTTTTTCAAGGTCCCGGACTCCGATCTTCAGTTTGCCATATTTTTCCTTCAGCTTAAAATACTGGATTGGCTGGTGTTTCCGTGCATAACGTACCAGCTGAAGATTCTTTTCTTCTAAAGCCTCATCAACTGTCAGCTCCTCTTCCAGCAACTTTTTTACACGTTCTTCTATAGTGTAGTATGCAAAAACGATCGGTGCCCGAACACCGCACCCCTCTTTCGGACAATCAAATCCGAAAAAGTCCCGGATATAACGGCAGGAGCATGGACGGCTCATTTTTGCAGCACGCTCGTAATATTCCTCTGTCTGGTCGTAAGAATATCCGGGATATGTCTCGCTCCTCTCATGCACTTTTTTCTGACCGTCTTCCGTAACGGCAACAATAGAGATCATCGTATGCCACATTGGCTCTGGCAGTGTTGCGGCATTTTCAATGCAATAATCAATAAAAGCACACTTTTCACACATACGTTCCGCAGGGCCGACCAAATCGCTCTCTGCATGGAACTCAACAATTTCGGTAATTCGCTTAAATTCTTTAAAAGCAGTTACCGGATAGCGGAATTCCTCGGCACTATATACCTCGCACCGTTTCGGCGGGTTGCTCTTAAAGTTCAGTGAACCCGGAGCCCGAAACATTCGAGGAACATCCTGCACATTGTCCAGTTTCCATCCCTTTTTACGCCCCTCTGCAATGACATACATACCGAACCCGGCAGAGAGTTCCCGGATCTGCTCACGCTCATCCTCGTTATGGATAATAAACGGCTCGTTCAGAGGCCAAATGGCATGCACGCCGTTGCCCGACCGCACAATGATGGAAGGCTTCAGCTTCAAACTGTTTACAAATGCAATCGCTTCTTCTTCCGTCTTCGGCAGTGCGGTTTCTTTGTGTGCCGGCCCCAGCACATCCACATCCGCCACCATGCAAACAACGGTGTGAATCTGTCCGATACCACCTCTGACACTCGATGGCAGCCCTTCCTGACGCAGTGCAACGCAATAATAGGTGTTGGCACTGGTACCCAGCACTTTAATGCGCTCCGCTGCTTTGTCCAGTTCCGTGACCGGGATATGCTCATTTCTGGAATCCGGCAGCGTCGTGATGGTAATGCATCCTTCTGTGCATTTACCATACAGCGTCTGCAAAAAATCCCTCGTTGTAATATTCATAGGCTTCTCTCCCCCCTGTGTTTTTAACGTGTAATCAATCTTTTTCTCTACATATCCGTACCTCCATTCTACCACGTTGCCTTTCAGACCAACGAACTTCTGAAGTTCACTTTCCTTCCGCTGCTCAAAATTAAAGGCCTTCATAGAGCGCACGATTTTCGGGCAAAATACAACCTTTTTACCGTTTCTTTCACACAATTCTCACATTTGCAGCCATTTCGATTATTTTCTCGTGAACTACAAAGCAGGCAACCTTTGCAGTTGCCCATTGATCAGGGCATCTACAAAAGTCGCCTGCTTTGTTTACCTATCATCGAATCATGCTGTTGCATAGCAAATGACCAGCGGCAATTACCTCTGAACTGCAATAATTCCATGACTTCCACTTTCTCCTTTCATCTGGCTCGGAAATAAAGGCCTTCACTATGTACACCGAAATCGGGCAAAAAGGAGACACTCTTCATGTTTCTTTCACAAAATTTTAACATTCAAAGCCTTATCCAAATCTATTCACCCTGCCCTTTATTGTACATAGCAGCTTGTGGAATAGGACGAAAAAAGCCGGTAGGCTTTCGACCTACCGGCTGTTCGTCTGTTTATATTCAGCTTTTGACGGTTTATATTATAGCACCGATTCGCTTACGATGCAATACGTTTTTTCTCCAATATAAGCCATTTTCTCCAATCAAATAGCTTTTCTCCATTTAAGCATCACTTTACTCTACTATTCATTCACCATTCTCTACTCTCCGGAACAACTACATGTCTGCAATCTCCCCGATGCACCTGTTCTATATAAGAATTCAGCGCGCCGCACGGCGGTGTTCCCTGCTTTTCGTACATCCTGTATCACCTGCCCTATGTATAAAAGTATACCATGGCAGCTGGACGGCTTCAACAAAATCTCGTGCAATTCTTATGGCAGAATTGATGTTTGTGCCTGTCTGTGGTAGAATAATGATAATTATACTCTTATATGTATATCTCGGAAAATCATAAAAAACAGGGAGATTTCAAAATGACAGATTATGCACCTGGTATGCGTGCTGTTATTCGTGACGAAGAATGGCTCATTAAAAAAATCGAAACCAACAGCCTTGGTCATCAAGTTTTACAATGTGTTGGCATCACTCCACTGGTGAGGAATCGCGATACCATTTTTCTCACAGATCTCGAACAGATTCAGATTGTAGATCCTGCGAGCATTCAGTTGATTGCCGACTCATCCCCATTTTTCAAACGGTCACTATTGTATTTAGAAAGCTAATGGCGGCAACAGCTTCCCACCGACAGAAATTTGCATATTGGCCACAAAGCAGCTATGGACCCCATGCCTTACCAACTGGACCCAACCAAGCTTTCCTTACAGCGTCCCCGCCAGCGCATCCTGATTGCGGATACTGTCGGCCTTGGCAAAACGCTGGAAGCCGGTATCCTGATGTCGGAGTTGATTGCACGCGGCAAAGGCAAGCGCATTCTGGTCGTCACCGTAAAAAGCATGATGACGCAGTTCCAAAAAGAAATGTGGAATCGCTTTACTATTCCGCTCGTGCGGCTGGATTCCAACCGAATCCAAAAGATCCGCGCCAGTCTGCCCTCCAATTACAATCCCTTCTTTTACTATGATAAAACGATCGTTTCCATTGACACCTTAAAACGCGATGTGGAATACCGTACACACTTGGAAAAAGCATATTGGGACATTATCGTCATTGATGAAGCGCAGAATGTTGCCGAGCGCGGTGACCATCAGGCACAGCGTTCTCGGCTTGCAAAACTGCTGGCCAACCGCAGTGATACCATGATCATGCTGTCGGCCACACCGCACGATGGCCGTGCAAAAAGTTTTGCTTCCCTGATGAACATGTTGGACCCGACTGCCATCGCAGACCCTGAAAACTACACCCCGGAAGACATCAAGGGACTGTGCATCCGCCGTTTCAAAAATGATGTCAAAGATCAGGTTAACGGCTCATTTCTCGAGCGGCAGGTCACATTGGAACATTGTCACGCCTCTGCACAGGAGGAACATGCCTTCGATCTGCTTGCTGAAATGCAGTTGGAAATGGATGCCGGCAAAGCCAAAAATACTGGACGTCTGTTCAAGACGAACTTAGAGAAATCTCTTTTTTCCAGCCCAGCTGCCTGCTGCAAAAGTATCGAGGCACGCCTGAAAAAGCTCTATAAAAAATATACAGTAGATGATATTTCCGATATTCGCTTGTTAGAAGAGTTGCATACTGCTCTGGGACAGGTCACGCCCGAAAACTTCACGCGCTATCAAAAACTGCTGGAACTTTTGCGTAGCGATTCCTACGGATGGAACCCCAAAGATCCCGGTGACCGCGTTGTGATCTTTACCGAGCGCATCGAAACCATGAATTATCTGGCGGAACATCTGCGGACTGATCTGGGGCTGAAGTCCTCTGCGATCCAAGAGATTTCTGGTGGTATGAGCGATGCAGAGCAGCAGCGCATTGTAGAAGATTTCGGCCGCACGGAATCTCCCATCCGCATTCTGGTCGCTTCGGATGTAGCTTCTGAAGGTCTGAATCTTCATTATCTGAGCCACCGCCTGATTCACTTTGATATTCCGTGGTCATTGATGGTATTCCAGCAGCGCAACGGCCGCATCGACCGTTACGGTCAGCAAAAACGCCCTGATATCCGCTATCTGCTCATTGAGAGCAATAACAAACAGATCAAAGGTGATATGCGTATCATCGAGATTCTGATTCAAAAAGAAGAGCAGGCACTGAAAAATATCGGCGATCCTGCCTTACTGTTGGGCAAGTTCAATGTGGAAGAGGAAGAAACGGTGATTGCGGAAGCCATCGAATCCGGTTCCGACGCAGATACATTTGCTCAGAGTCTAGATGCCGATGCGCAGGAATTCAACCCCTTTGAAGCTTTGATGGCCGCTGCCTCAGAAACAGAGGAGACTGCTATTGAGCAGCTTTCAGAAACTGTTTCCGACGAAACATTGTTCACCGATAAGGAATATCTGGAGCAAGCTGTGCAATACCTTAATCAGACTGACAGCAATCCAGTTCAGGAACTGCAAACGGTTTCTGGCCTAGATATCCGGTTAACCCCGGAAATGGAGCGCCGTTTGCGTGCGCTTATACCGGAAGAAGCCATGCCGCAAGGAGAAACACTGCGCCTTTCGGATGACAAAGCCTTCTGCATGGAGCAGATGCGCACCAGCATGCAAAAGAACATGGATGAGGCGGCATGGCCGTCCTCGCAGTATTTGTGGAAGCTGCACCCGATTTTCTCTTGGGTCAATGATAAGGCCGGGCTTTTGTTCAAACGCGCAGAAGCTCCCGTTCTGGGTCTGCCCGGCGTTTTGTATCCCGGTGAAGCGTTGTACATCGTTTCCGGCAGTGTTCCCAACCTGAAATCCACGCCGCTCATCGATGAATGGTTTGGTCTGCTGTATCGGGATGGGCAATTCATTCAGCGACTTTCCATGGAGGAGGTTGTCCAGAAAGCCGGACTGCGTAGCGCGCGTATTCCCAACACAAACTGCATCACGAACCAAAGCATCGTTGCTGCAAGCAGCTTGTTGCACGATGTAGTCACGCAGGCAAAGACCTATCTCACAGAGCGATACCAGCAGTACCAGGCAGAGATGAACCCCAAGCTGGATGCAGAGGTGGATAAGCTGATTGAACTGCAGGAAAAACACAAGGAGTACTATCAGACCACCCTATTTGAACATGAACGTCAACTGCAGGAGCAGGAGCGCCGGGTGGACAAACTGTTTGATGATTTTACGAACTGGGTAAAAGAAACCCTGACGATTCAAAACAACCCATATATTCGTATCGTATCCGTCCTGATGGGGGTATCCGAATGAGCATCGATCTAACCGGTATCACAAATAAAAACGAATATTATACCAACCACTATTTTTCGACCATCTTTGAGGAAAATGCAGGTGAGGCCATCACTGCCTGGGCTCAGGCTGCAAAGTCATCCGAAGAGATCCGCACACCTTGGGCACAGCTGCGACAAAACGCCCGACAGTTCTATCCCTTGCACGACCGCTACGCAGGCGGTGCATTGAATTTGCAGCTTCTGGCTGCGATTCGCACGATGGCAGACCGTTACCTGGCTTCTCTTGGGTATCCAGAAGCTGCCCCGGAACTTGTCCCTGTAGATGCTTCTCTGTCTGTTCCCGTTTATTTGGAAATGAAAAAGAGCAACGGTGCACCACTGCTATGGGTCATGCTCTCTGCTTCCAGAGAATCGGATGCCGGTATTCTGGAAAGCAATGTCTTTGACGGTAACATTGCAGAGGAAGATGCCTTCGGTGCCGTCCACAACGATGACCTGCTGGAACTGAAAAATGAGGATCTTGCCACACAGATTCTGTTCGGTGCCGCAGAGCCGCCGCGTTTTCTTCTGTTTATTTCGCTGAATCAGATTGCACTGATTGACCGGAACAAATGGAGTGAAAAACGCTATTTGCAATTCGAATTAGAAGACATCTTTTCTCGCTTGGAACTCACAACCCTGCAAGCCATGGTCGTCCTACTGCATAAAGATTCCCTCTGCCCGGAAGACGGTTCTATTCTTCTAGATGAGTTAAACGAGCAGAGTCAGAAAAATGCTGCGGGTGTTTCACAGGATTTAAAATATGCCCTGCGTGAATGTATCGAACTTTTGGGCAATGAAGTCCTCCACGACATGCGAACCCGGCAGAAAATTAACCTAGAAGAGCATCCCGTGGATGCCGGACAGCTGACACTGGAGTGCCTGCGCTATATGTACCGGATGCTGTTCATACTGTTCATTGAGGCGCGGCCAGAATTGGGCTATGCTCCCATCCGTGAACTGAGTTATCTGAAAGGTTACTCGTTGGAAAGTCTGCGGGATATCGCCGACGCTGTCCGAGATGATGTGGATGAAGTGAGCGATGGCTATTATCTACATGAAACGCTGGCAAAACTTTATGACCTGATTTATAACGGTTATCCGGAAACGGAAGCCGAATTTCAAAAAGTAACCGGTGCCGACAGTATACACGATGTTTTTTTGATTGCTCCGCTCAAGGCGCATATCTTTGACCCGGAGTACACCAAGTTGATCAATGCTGCCAAACTGCGCAACAGCTGCATGCTGCGTATTATCGACTTAATGAGCCTGACACGTGCCTCCGGCAAACGCAATAGCCGCCGGGGGCGTATTTCCTACGCCAATTTGGGCATCAACCAAATGGGCGCGGTATACGAAGCTCTGCTCTCCTACCGTGGCTTTATCGCACAGCAGGATTTATACGAGGTCAAACGCGCCGGAGTTGACTTCAATGAACTGGATGTCGGCTATTTTGTTTCTGAATCTGATTTGGCACAATATACAGAAGAGGAACGCGTCCGCTATGCGTCTGGCAACAAAAAGGGCAAGTTGCGCATGTATGCCAAAGGCACATTCATCTACCGCTTGGCTGGCCGCGAACGGGAAAAATCCGCTTCTTACTATACGCCGGAAGTTCTAACCAAATGCCTTGTCAAATATGCCCTGAAGGAATTGCTGAAAGACAAATCTGCGGATGACATTCTGCATCTAACCATTTGTGAACCTGCCATGGGCAGCGCAGCATTCTTGAATGAAGCGATCAATCAGCTTGCAGAAGCCTATATTTCTCGTAAAGAGCAGGAAACCGGAGAGATCATCGGCTACGAAGAACGTTTTAACCAGCTGCAAAAGGTCAAAATGTTCATTGCCGACCGCAATGTATACGGCGTTGACCTGAACCCTGTGGCCGTGGAACTGGCCGAGGTTTCTCTGTGGCTGAACACCATTTATCCTAATGGATTTGTGCCGTGGTTCGGTACCCAGCTGGTCAACGGCAATTCCCTGATTGGTGCCCGGCGGCAGTGCTACCGCGTGAGTTCCCTGCAAGCCACCAGCAAAGGTCTGCGCTGGTATGAAAAAGCCCCGGAGCGTGTTCCCCTTGGCACCGAGCGCAAGCGCGGCAAGTTGTCCACACAAATCTATCATTTTCTGTTGGGCGACCCCGGTATGTGCAGTTATACCGACAAAGTCATCAAACAGCTGGAGCCTGCAAAAATCAAGTTTTTGAACACCTGGAACAAGGCATTTACTGCTCCTTACTGTGACGATGATATCGAAACGCTGAAAAAACTCTCCAAGACGATTGACAAGCTCTGGAAAGATCAGATTTCTCTGCGTCAGCAACTGAAGCAGCAGACGCACGACAGCCTGTCTGTGTTCAAATTCAATGATGATGAACCGGACTCCCATACTTCCATCCGCACCAAAGATCAGATGCTGCGCACCATGTACCGTTCCGAGAATGCCAAAAATGCTGGTGCTTATGCTCGTTTAAAATTTGCGATGGATTACTGGTGCGCCCTGTGGTTCTGGCCCATTGACAAGGCTGATCTTTTGCCCAGCCGCAGCGAATTTCTGAATGATATGTACATGATCTTGGTGGGGCTGTACTCCACCAACAGTGATTCCCAGCAGCTTTCCATGCTAGAAGATGCAGACGAAGAAGATACTGACATCCTGCTTCAGGTCAACTTGGACGAACTGTGCGCCCTTTTGCCCCGGCTGAGGCTGGCTCGCACAATAGCACAGCAGAATCACTTTATGCATTGGGAGCTGGAGTTTGCTGATGTATTTGCCGAGCGCGGCGGTTTTGACCTGATGATCGGTAACCCGCCGTGGATCAAGATCGAGTGGAACGAACAGGGCGTGCTGGCGGATGCCAATCCCATGTTTGCTGTAAAAAAACTGACCGCTACCCAGACCACCCATGAACGGCAGACGGCACTGGAAAATGCACATACGCACAGCATGTATTTTGCAGAGTATGAAATGCTTTCCGGCGAACAGAACTTTTTGAACGCCGTGCAGAATTATCCTGCCCTGAAAGGACAGCAGACGAATCTGTTTAAATGTTTTCTTCCACTCTCGTGGGAGAAAACGAATGAAAGCGGCATTGCCGCTTTCGTACACCCTGAGGGCGTCTACGACGACCCGAAGGGTGGTGCACTTCGGGAAATGCTGTATCCTCGTTTGCGATATCATTTTCAATTTGCAAACGAGAGAAAGCTATTTCCCGAAGTGCACCACCATACACAATTTAGTCTAAATGTGTATGGTGGTCCACTGATGGTGTCATTCGACACCATCAGTAACCTCTACGATGCTAAAAGCATCGTAGAGTGTTACCAAGGCGAAGCCTCCGCGCCGATTCCAGGCATCAAGGATGCCAATGGCGACTGGAATATTACCGGCCATCCTGACCGTATCATTCATGTTACGCAGCGCGAATTGGAAGTTTTTGCCAAATTGTTTGATGGCAATGATAAGTGGCCGCAGGCACGGCTTCCCGTTTTGCACGTTCGAAGTTTAATTGGAGCCTTAAGTTGCATCGCAAGTCAGACGCAGTACATTTCTGATATAAAAACCGAAATTTTTGGCTCCGAAATGTGGCATGAAACAAATGCACAAAAAGATGGCACTATGGTTCGAAATGTACATTTTCCAGAAAGTCTTACTGATATGATTATTTCCGGACCTCATATTGCAGTTGCAAATCCTTGTTTCAAAACATCTCGAAGCATTTGTCGCCTTAACTCCGATTATGATAATATAGACTTAACTTCGATATCTGATTCATATTTACAACGTTGTAATTATCAGCCATATTGTGCGCCCGAAGAATATGAGGAACGTGCACCACTAACCCCATGGAATTGTAAAAACTATTACAGCTACCGCATTGCTATGCGAAATATGTTTAATCAAGGCGGAGAACGAACCTTAATGTCTGCCATTATTCCGCCGAAAGTCGGCCATGTTCACGCTGTTTACGAACTCGGCTTCAAAAATGATGTTGACACAGCACTAATGAGTGGTCTGATGGAATCTATTCCGTATGATTTCTACATAAAAGCAACCGGAAAGGGCTCTGGAGGCATCGGCGTTTTAGGCGGCCTTCCGATTATCCGCAGTATTTATAGTATCCGTATCATCCTTACCACTTTACTGCTTAATTCGCTCAATGAATATTACGCTCCCCTTTGGAAAAAATGTTGGAATGTTGTCTGGCCTTTCACTACTTGGTCCAAATCCGACCCTCGCCTCTCCCCTGCTCGCTTCACTTCTTTGACCTCGGAGTGGACATGGGACACGCCCTTGCGCACGGACTATGAGCGGCGGCAGGCTCTGGTAGAAATTGATGTACTTACCGCCATGGCACTGGGCATGACCCTGCAGCAGCTCAAGACCATTTACCGCATCCAGTTCCCCGTGCTGCAAAGCTATGAGGCCGATACATGGTACGATGCCAATGGCCGCATTACATTTACCAACAACCGCAGCCTGACCGGTGTAGGCTTCACCCGCCCGGAGTGGGAAAATGCCGGTGCTGTGCAGCCAATCAAGCGCGGCGATGCTCCGTGGGACGGTATTATGAAGCATGCTCCGGCCGGTTATGTGTTTGCCCGTACCATTACGGATGACACCATGCCTGGCGGCCCGGTACAGCGCACCATTGAGTATGCAGCACCCTTTGACCGCTGTGACCGGGAGCAGGATTATGAAACCGCGTGGAAGTTCTTTGAGGAAAAGTATAAAGAATAATAGGCCTATAATTTGATTGGAGGCATCAAGTTGTCCAAGAAAAAAGAGTGTTCCAACCTTGAAACACGCACTATGAATGTCACCATGTCCCAAGATGACTTCAAAAAATTAGATAGCGGTGAACTGCGCTCCAATCATGGACTCCGCGATAGTTCTGGTCATATTAAGGCTTCTCTTGATATTTCTTATATTTCAGAAAATGAACTTCCTCAACGTGAGGTAGTCCGCACGGAAACCGTATATAAAGAGTCTCCTGTCCCATCCCCCACGGCGCAGGCTCTTACTGGAACCACAATGGAAATTTTGGGCGACATCCTTAGCGACCCAGAAGTTAAAAAGTCCATTTCTGACCTTATTCACGTACTCTGGCACTATAAGGTACAACCAAAAATTCAAGATACTATTGATAGAATCAAAGGCATCTCACAACCGCAACCCCCTCGCTCTGAACAAGTTTTTCAAACAAAAGCAGAACAAATTCTATCTTCACAAACTATTGTTCCGGATTCAAAAGATACTTCATTTGAGCCTATTCCTGTCACAAATGAACAGGCTGCATTTTTGTTAGCCAAGACTAAAGAATCCGCATCCGAATTAACCCGATTGATTTATCTTCTTTCCAATATCGTAGTCAAGGATGATATAACAGCCGAAGAATACAGTCTGGAGCAATCTTATATTAAAGAGTTGCTCAGTGAATCCTCTGTGTCAACGATGACTTTTCTTCTTCAAAATCGTCAACTTGGTATTATTGACGATAAAACCGCACTTCTTTTTTCTGATGTTCTTGAGGGATATGTCGGTGACGGTCAACAGCGCATTCCTCTCTCCATCGACAAGATATCCAATCAATAATTATAGGAGTATATTGCGATATGTTACCCTCAATTCTTGCCAGCCAACTCGAAAAAGGCATTGGTGATTACATCGAAACTACATTTCCCATGAGCAACGCTCCCTTCAAAGGTTCCGTTGCAGAAATGCTTGCTCAGAAAGGCTCTGTTTATCATGAACCTTATCTTGCCGTGCGTCTGCCCTTCCGTGTTGCAAAGGAAATGCCAACCTGCTTTGAGGCAATTCACCCTGCATATCTTCCCTATGTTCATCAGCAAAAAGCGTTTGAACGACTGACTGGCAATGACGGCCGTTCTACACTGATTGCAACCGGCACAGGCTCCGGCAAAACTGAATGCTTCTTGTACCCCATTCTGGAATACTGTTACCAGCACCGTGGGGAGTCTGGCATCAAGGCGCTGATCATCTATCCTATGAATGCCCTTGCCACCGATCAGTCCAAGCGAATTGCAGAACTGATTCATAACAGTCCCGAACTGCGCGGCAATGTAACTGCCGGTATGTATGTTGGCGGTCTGGAACGCACTCCGTCCCGCACCATGAGTGAGCATGGCATCATTACTGACCACGAGACTCTGTTGAACAGTCCGCCGGATATCCTGCTGACCAACTATAAAATGCTGGACTATCTGCTTGTGCGCCCCAAAGATGCCCTGCTTTGGAAGCAGAATAATCCAGAAACGCTAAAGTACATTGCAGTGGATGAGCTGCATACCTTTGATGGTGCACAAGGCACCGACCTTGCCTGCCTGCTGCGCCGTCTCAAGCGCCGCCTTGGTATCTATGATGGGTACCTCTGCTGCATTGGCACCTCTGCTACCATGGGTTCCAAGGAAAATAACGGTGCCATCCTGAATTATGCCGAGGAGATCTTTGGTGAGCCATTTGAACGAGATGCCGTCATCACCGAGGATCGGCTCAGTGCCGATGAGTTTTTTGCTGGACAGTCGACCTCATTCTTTGCCTTGCCTTCCGCAGATCAGACTGCACAGCTGGTAGCTCTTGCCGAAGAGGACGATCCTTCCGCCTATCTTCAGTGCGCGGTAAAGGCATGGTTCCCGGATTTTTCGCAGGACGTTCTATCCGACAGTGGCCGCATTGAACTGGGCCGGGTTCTTCTGCAGCATGTATTCCTACAGTCTGTTCTACACCTAACGGAGGGCAATTACTATCAGGTTTCCCGCATTGTGGAAGCGTTGGCACCACATTATCCGGCACTGAATGAATTATCCGATGCTTCTGCCGCGCTCAACTCGCTCTTTGCACTGGTTTCTCATGCGCGCACCGGTAAGCCGCGAAAATTACGCCCGTTCCTGAATGTACAGGTGCAGCTTTGGATCCGGGAACTGCGGCGCATCGTTGCCAAGGTCGATGCGGAGCACATCACTTATAAAATTGCGCATGATCTGAACCGACAGCAGGCCAAACAGCACCTGCCCGTTGTCAACTGCCGTGACTGCGGCATCACCGGCTGGGTCACGATCCTGAACGAGCGTCAGAACGCCACCATTGTCAATCTTGAAGCGTTTTACAACCAATATTTTAAAGCAGATGAAAAAGTCGTGATGCTTTTCCCTCATCCGCATGAAAATGTTCCCACCGGAATGCTGCCTGCACGCATCTGTCCAGACTGCCTGCAGGTAAAACTGGGGATCGACGGCAGCAGCGAATGTGCCAGCTGCGGCACCCGCATGGTGGACATTCTGATTCCCAGTCCGATTCGGACAACCGGCCCGAAGCAGCATAAGCAGTACATCTGCCCCTGCTGCGGCAGCCGCCGGGGACTTTCTCTGATGGGTGTACGCAGTGCCACGGAGATCAGTGCCAGTATTTCTCAAATGTTCGCTTCCCGCTTCAACGATGATAAAAAGACGCTTGCCTTTTCCGATAATGTGCAGGATGCTGCTCATCGCGCTGGATTTTTCAATTCCCGCACCTGGCGGTTTGGTCTGCGCACGGCAATTCAGCGTTATTGCGCAGAATGTGGTTCAGGTCAAAGCCTTGCTGATTTTCAGGCCGGGTTTGTGGATTACTGGCACCTGCACATGACCGATGAAGAATTTGTCAGCTTTTTTATTCCGCCCAATCTAACCTGGAAGCGTGCATACGAAGAAATGACGCAAAATCGTAAGCTCAGTGATGACAAGCAGGCGCATATTTTGATGCATGAGATTGAGCAGCGCATCCAGTATGAAATCATGCTGGAATATGGTCTTACCAGTAAAATTGGACGCACTCTGGAACGGTCGGCTTGCTCGGTTCTTTCCTTTTCTCCTGAGGATATTGAGCAGATTGCTGCAGCAGTCCAGCTGCGTGTTGTTAACGAACTGGGTATCATGTCTCGGGAAGACCGCATAATCTTTCAGCGCATGGTCATCGGTTGGCTGAATCTACTCCGGTGCAATGGTGCTTTTAAAGATGTTGTTTTTGATGAGTACACCATCAATGATGGCAAAAGCTATATGCTTTCAAACGACCGCAATCGCTGGCTGCCCGGTCAACAATCCGGGCGTAATATTCCTCGTTTTATAGCTGAATACCTTGGAAAAAGCCATCCTACTTCTGAGTTTGATTTACCATCTTCGCGCCGTTACACAGACTGGATTGCTTTCTGCTGCACAGAATCAATTCTTGACGAGCTCAATTTCCGTGCTATCAGCAAGCTGATTCTGGAAGAATCTGTGAAGAACGGCATTGTCGTATCTGTGCCTTCTTCCGCAAACTATAAAGTCTATGGCCTGAACAAGAGCCGTGTCTTCCTTACAAACGATGTTATCCAGCTGCGCTGCGAACATTGCGGTGCGGTGTATTCGTTTTCTGCCGAAAGCCTGCCGCTGTGGGAAAATGCGCCCTGTCCTCGGTCTGCCTGTGGCGGTAAACTTGTCGAATATAAATCATCCGGCATCAATTACTATGGCCGACTTTACAGCACCGGCGATCTGGCGCGCATCAATGCACGGGAGCATACTGGCCTGCTGGAACGCCCAGATCGTGAGCAACTGGAGAAGGATTTTAAGCGTAGCAAGGAAAATCGTTCCAACTGGGACCCCAATGTTCTCTCCTGTACCCCCACTTTGGAAATGGGTATTGATATTGGTGACCTTTCCACGGTCATCCTGTGCAGTATGCCGCCTGCACAAAGTCAGTTTCTGCAGCGTGTTGGCCGTGCCGGACGCAAAGACGGCAATGCTCTGACCTTGGCAATTGCAAATGCGCGGCCACATGACCTCTATTTTTACGCAGATCCTTTAGAGATGATCTCCGGTTCGGTCACACCACCAAAAATCTTCCTGCGCGCTTCCGCTGTATTGGAACGGCAGTTCATGGCTTTTTGCATGGATTCTTGGGTGCGGAAAGGCATTCCTGATGATGCTATCCCCGATAAGGTCGGTATTATTCTGAAGAAACTGGATGCGCGGCCTTCCGATATGTTCCCTTTCAATTTTCTCAACTACGTGCAGAGTACACTTTCCCGGCAGATCAACTCTTTTGTCCAGATGTTTTCCGCTTATCTGGACGAAAGCTCCAAGGAAGAGCTGCAAATATTTGCCCGCGGCACTGGAACCACAGAAAGTTCCATGCACATTAAAATTCTGGATGCCTTTGAAAGTTTGAAGAAGCAGCAAAACAGCCTGCACAACAGCGTAAATTCCCTGAAGGTCATGATCCAGCAGCTGGAAAACAAGCCCAAAGACAGTTCTTACGACGAAGAGATCAAGGAACTAAAGGGCGAGGAAGCGGCTCTATTGACCGTTTTGCAGGAGATCAGCAAAAAGAACGTTTTCAACTTCTTGTCCGATGAGGGATTGCTGCCCAACTATGCTTTTCCGGAGGCTGGGATCATTCTGCGGGCGGTTCTCTACCGAAAGTCCGATGAGGAACTTCCGTCTGCCCGAAAAAAGTATGAAAAGCTCGTCTATGAATACAACCGCTCCGCTTCCTCTGCCCTCAGTGAGTTTGCACCGAGCAACAGTTTCTATGTGGATGGTCGCAAACTGACGATCGATCAGGTAGACCTGACAACTGCTCAGAGTGCCCTTTGGCGTCTGTGTCCAAACTGCTCTCATGCGCAGCTTGAAACAGCTGGCCGGAACACAGCAGCCTGTCCTCAATGCGGAAGCCCCGCTTGGGCCGATTCCGGTCAGATGCGCAACATGCTGAAAGTGCAGATGGTCTACTCTAACATGGACTACGCCAAGAGCTTGATTAGTGATGAAAGCGACGACCGCTCTAATATCTTTTATTGCAAGCAGCTCCTTGTAGACGTAGATGAGGACCATGACATCTCCTGTGCCTATCGCATGGACAATGAGGAATTTCCCTTTGGTTACGAATTTGTCCGTAAAGCAACGCTGCGGGAGATCAACTTTGGCGAGAGTGACCTGACAGGTGAAAAGTTATCGATTTCTGGTGTCGAGGAAGTGCGCAAAGGGTTCCGGATCTGCAAATATTGTGGTAAGATTCAGACTGACAGCAAGCCGAATAACCACAGCTATTCCTGTAAGACACGCAAAATCCCTGCGCTCTCACAGGCCGATGCCTATGAAGAATGTCTGTTTCTGTATCGTGAATTCAGCACAGAGGTTCTCCGACTTCTGATTCCCGCTACGACGATGAACTCTTCTTCCGTCCGGATGGAATCCTTTGTTGCGGCCTTCATGCTTGGTATGAAAGAATATTTTGGCAATGTCGATCACCTCCGGGCTGCTGTCAGCGAAGTACCCGTCCCGGATGCCGACTATCGCAAACAGTATCTCGTGATCTACGATTCGGTTCCCGGCGGCACGGGATATCTGAAGCAGTTGATGCATGAAAAAGATTCTTTGATTCAGATTTTTGAAAAAGCCCTTCATGTTATGGAAACCTGCTCCTGCAAAGACGATCCGCAGAAGGACGGCTGCTATCATTGCCTATATGCGTATCGCCAGAGCCAGCAGATCGGTAATATTTCGCGTGCAACTGCCATTCGGCTGTTGAAAACGATTCTTTCCGGTAAAGACCATATCCAAAAAATCGATATGATCAGCAGTATTCCTGTAAACCCGCTGTTTGAAAGCGAATTGGAATCGCGCTTTTGGGAAGCGATCCGTCTAAAAGTTGGTGCTGCAAATATCAGTGACACCGTAAGAAACGGAAAACACAGTTATTATCTCAAACTGAAGCACTCTGCTTGGGAACTTGAACCTCAGGTTTCACTGGGTCCAAGCAACGGTGTATCCGTTCCCTGTAAACCAGATTTTGTGTTCTGGCCTGTAGCCGCGCCCGGACACAAGCCCCTAGCGGTGTTTACGGACGGCTTCCTATATCACAAGGATATCGTTTCCGATGACACCATCAAACGTGAAGCACTCCGCCGCAGTGGGCAGTTCCGGGTCTGGTCCCTGAGTTTTAAGGATGTTCAGAACGTTTTTATCCCGCAGGGGGATTACGCCACTTCTGTTTTAGCGGTCGAAAAAATGCCGCTCGGCAAGGTGATGTACCGTTCCGAAGTACGAAAGCTCCATGCAGAGGTACTTGATCCTGCAAAGCTTTCTGCGTTTGACCTCTTGATTGCCTACCTGAATCTGCCGGATGCCGAAACGATCTTCCACGCACAGGCACACGCTTATGCACTTTCTCTGCTGTATCCGGCATTCATCAAGAACAATGCGGCATTCGATCAATGGCATCAGGTCTTTCAGGATGTGAACGATCAATTGCATTTTACAGATTCCAGTTTCCGCTTTGGGCTGACCGCTTATGGAGCGTGGGTCCCTCGTGCTGTAAATTCTCATCTGGCTCTCTATGCAGGCATTTCCGCTGCATCCATGAAAGCAGATGGTGCTGTTACCGTCTTTGCCGTCCTGAACGATGACAAGAACAGCCGCACAGATAAATACGAACCGGAGTGGAACGGTTTCTGGCAGTTTTTCAATCTGATGCAATTTGCCTCAGAATTTGCTGCCGTTTCTTCTACCGGGCTCAGGCGCATGGACTATCTCGCACTTCCCGTTTCCCAGAGCAGCTGTTCTTCGGCGGAAGCCTCTTCCACACCCGATTCCGGATGGAATTCCATCGGTGAATTGCTATTTGACGAAGATGCGAAAGCATTCGCTGCCTTGGCACAGAAAAGCGGTATCCCAGCACCTGCTGAAGATTTCATTGGATTTGAGGCAGCTGGTGCAGATGGAAATGTCATCGCAACGATTGAAATTGCTTGGCCGGACAAGAAATTGGGATTTATGACTTTTGAACAGTCCATTGATCGAGAAAAGATGGAGCATCTCGGCTGGAAAATATACACCGCAGCCGATCTATCTGGTCTTGATTTAAGCAATCTATTGGGAGGAAAGAACGTATGACAACTGCAAAAGTCGCAATTTCCGCTGATTTTTTGACGGCCTTTGCACACCTTCCCCGTCAGGTGCAGGGCAAAGTTACCGAACTTGTCAACAAATTCCGGAATGACCCTGCTTCGCCGGGAATTCACTACGAAAAGATAAACTCTTGTATCGATAAAAAAATATATTCCATTCGTATCGATGATGCCTACCGCGGCATTGTCGTTCGTCAATCCGAAGTTTATCTGCTTTTATGGGTCGATCATCACGATGAGGCCTACCAGTGGGCCGCCCGAAAACGCTGTGAAGTAAACCCGAACACCGGTTCACTTCAGGTTTTTGATGTACAAACGGTTTCCGAACCGATCGCAGCACACAGTCAGCCGCTTCTGTTTTCTGCTTTCAAAGACGCGGATCTGCTTCGGCTGAGTGTTCCTGAAGCGCTGCTGCCTTATGTCCGCAGCTTTGAAACAAAAGAACAGTTTTATCAGGCGCGATCTTCCTTCCCGGCAGATGCATACGAATATCTCGCCTGGCTTGCAGAAGGCTTTTCCATGGAAGAAGTTCTGGAACTTGCTAACGAAGAATGCAATACCTCTCCCGCAGCACAGGATTTGTCGGCAGCATTGGAACAGCCCATTACCATGCGGTCCTTTGTCGTCGTGGAAGGGGAAGACGAACTGCGCCGCATCATGGCTGCACCGCTTGAAAAATGGCGTGTTTTTTTACATCCGGCTCAGCGAAATCTGACGCAGAAAAATTACTCTGGCCCTGTTCGTGTTCTGGGTGGTGCAGGAACGGGAAAAACGGTTGTCGCTCTGCACCGCGCTAAATATCTGGCATCTCAATGCACCGGGCAGCAGCGTATTCTTTTTACGACCTATACGGCGAACCTCGCCGCAGATATTCAGGAAAATCTCCGCAAGATCTGCTCGATCGAGGAACTACGCAAAATTGAAGTCATTCATCTTGACGCATGGGTCAGCCGCTTTATGCGCGAGTCCGGCTTTTCTTTCCAGATCGGCTACGATGACGCCTTGGCTCCTATATGGGAAAAGGCGCTCTTTCTTGCAAACACGGAACTGCCTTACGACGTTTCTTTTTATCAGGAAGAATGGAATCGGGTCGTGATTTCACAGGAGGCGATTACGCGTGACCAATATCTGAAAGCCTCCCGAAACGGCCGCGGCACACGGCTGGACCGCAGAAAGAGGCTTCTTGTATGGCAGGTTCTGGACAACTACCAAAATCTGATGAAAGAGCATCAGATTCGCGACATCAATACTGCCATGTATGAGTGCACAAAACTTTTACAGGGCAGCAGTGTAAAATCGCAGTATGCCCATATCATTGTAGACGAAGGACAGGATCTAAGCGATAACGCATATCGCCTGATTCGTGCTCTGGCCGGCCCGGAACACGCAAACGATCTTTTTATCGTGGGTGATGCGCATCAGAGGATCTATCGGAATCGGCCTATCTTATCGAAATGCGGTATCAATGTCCGCGGCCGAAGCAGTATTTTAAAGATCAACTATCGCACCACAGAGGAGATTCGGCATAGTGCATTCTCCTTCTTAGAGGACCTCTCTTTTGACGATTTGGATGAAAGTACCGATAGCGGAACCCAATGCCAATCTTTGACCCACGGAGAACCTCCTATCATTCGGAATTTCCCGGATGCAAACGCAGAATTCAACTTCATTTATACTGAAATCCGGAAGCTACAAAATTCTGGTATTTTGCTAAAGGAGATTTGCATCGTTGCGCGTACAAAGAACCTTACAAACGATTATCTGTCCCTGCTGACAAAGGCCAGCATCCGTTCTTACGCAATCAAACGGAATCAACCTGACAATCGAAACTTTGATGGAATTCGTGTCGCAACCATGCATCGTGTGAAGGGGCTCGAATTCAAATACGTCTTTATTGCTGCCCTCAATCACCGCGTTGTTCCTCTAGCTGCTGCCATCAATCACATGGATCCAATCTCCGAAAAAGAATCCATCACATCCGAAAAATGTCTGCTTTATGTGGCTATGACACGCGCGCAAAAGGGAGTTTACATCACAAGCTATGGTACTTGCTCTCAGTTCCTACATCAATCTGACTGAAATACTTTCTATATGTAATTCCTCTACTTCTTTTTGTTGAATTTTTGGCCTACCCATGGTAATATTGAATTACCATTACAAGGAGGATTTCCTATGAAACTCACAAGCCTCTATGTGCATGACTTCAAGGGCTATAGAGAACATCAATTTGATTTGCTGGGAAAAAGCACCGTCCTTTTCGGTGTAAACGGTGCTGGCAAATCAACCGTTCTGACAGCCATTAATTATTTAATGTGGCCAGTTTTGAACCGTTTAAGCAACACTCAGGGAATTGCTTTCCGCTCCTTAAATACAGAATCTGTTCATGCTGGCTTTGGAATGATGAACCTTGGTGCTGATTTCAGCCTGGCTGGTGAAACCTTGTCTTTAAGAAAAGATTATATTAAAGCCAAGCCCGGAAAAGCTCCACGAGTAATTCCATACAAGGATTTATACGATTCTTTTGTTGAAAAATTTACAGCAACTTATCTCTCTGAGGGATCAGAAAACAATATGCCCATTTTCGTCAATTATGGAACCAATCGTTCCGTCCTTGACATTCCTCTTAGAATTCGTACCAATCATGAATTTTCGCAGCTGGCAGCTTTAGAGCGAGCCAGCGAGAATGAATTGGATTTTCGTTCCTTTTTTGAGTGGTTTCGCAATCAGGAAGACATCGAAAACGAAACAAAAACAGAAACCAAAAATTTCGATTATGAGGATGTTTCTTTAGGGTGTGTCCGCACAGCTGTCTGTTCTATGTTGGATAATGTCTCCGACCTAAAAGTTAAACGTAGTCCCCTGCGCATGACAGTCAAGAAGAATGGTCTAGAAATGCGCGTTGATAATCTTTCTGATGGTGAGAAATGTACCCTCGCTCTCTTTGGTGACTTAGCTCGTCGTATTGCTCTGGCTAACCCTTCTCGCAGCAATCCACTTGAGGGAGAAGGTATTGTACTCATCGATGAGATTGAACTTCATATGCACCCTTCTTGGCAGCGAAAAATTCTCGGTGCATTAAAAAGTACTTTTCCGAACATTCAATTTATCATCACAACGCATTCTCCTCAAGTAATAAGCGAAGTAGATGACAGTTACAATCTTTTCGGTCTGAAGCAGGAAAATGACGATGTAATCGTTAAACCCTATAATGTGCATGGATGGGATACCAACGGAATTCTGCATAGCGTAATGCATACCACTGAGCGTCCCGAAAATGTTGTAAGAGCATTTGAAGCATTCGATAGCGCCATCGAATGTAACCTTGAAGAAGCATCTAAAATTCTTCAGTATCTGAAAGAAACTGTTGATCCCAACGATCCAAAGTTGACAGAGTGTGAAGTTCGTTTCGATTTGGAGAATCGCTGAGGATTAACTATGATTAAAATCAATAAAGGTATTGAGCCTGTAGAGCTTACGAAATACAAACAACAGCCTAATGCATCCTACCGAGATATGCATGGTGCTCCCTCAGGAAAAAGTAATTCCGATGGAACTCCCATCGATGTTTATACTATAGTTCTGAATCGTCTAATTCAGGAACAAGGGTGTATTTGTGCTTATTGCATGTGTCGAATTCCAGAAAAAGGAAAGAAAGCAACGATTGAGCATATTGACCCACAGAGTGCCACTTCTGAAGAGAAAGCCTTAGATTATCGGAACATGCTTGCTGTATGTAATGGAAATCGTGATGCTCACAATGATAAAGAAAAATCCTGCGATGCACATCGCAAAAATGCTCCTTTAAGCGTCAATCCATTAAAATCAGATACATTATCTTCTCTCAAATATCTATCCAATGGCGAAATAACTGCCTCTGACGATGCTATTAAGAAAGACCTCTGTGATACTCTCAATCTAAACTGCTCAGAAAGACGCATCCCGGAAAACAGAAAGGCCGCCTTAACTGCATACCTTCGGGTCTTTGTCGCCAAACATCCCACCGGCGATATTAAAGAATCTTGCCGACGGGAGTTAGAAAAATATCAACAGGAATCCCCCAAAATGCCATACGTTGGTATTATTTTGGATTGGCTTACTCGCCATACCCAATAGTATACCTCTTACATCTCTTATTGAGCATTGGGGCAGTGGTATTCCGTGCATCATGGGAAAAGTCAAAGCCTATGGTCTTCGAGATCCAGAATTTATCGGCGGTGAAGTTGATTTGCGTATCAATATCTATCATAACCAACTGAATGCCGCCAGTGCTGCTCAGGACATTCCTCAGCATATGTGAGTGCCGACAAACAATGAGCAGTGCCGAGAAAGTGCCGACAAATGAACAAAAGCGGCAAATTTACAACTATGTCCTCGAAAACCCATCCATTACAACTACCCAAGCTGCTACTTTGTTAAACATCGGGCAGCGTCGCGCACGAAACCTTTTGATTAAAATGGTAGATGATCGGTGGCTAAATAAGGAAGGTGCTTCTCGCAGCACTGTTTATGTAATCAACCATGACACTGTGTAATGTTCCTCTGTTCCCCAGAACGACCGCTCAATCTGCTCTTTCCTCCCCTTTCCCTCACACCCACATCGCATTGTTCCCAAGAACGAAGCCTGAAAATGTACGATTATGACATCAATTTGCAGGTGTCGAGCCATTGCGAATGTATCACGGCATTAACCCGCATGAAACCTTGATTTCTAGCACTTTCAAGGTTTGAAGAGCAGTAATTTTCCACCTTTGAACCGGCTCCAGATCAGTCAGAATAATCTTCACCGTCTCATAGAACTGCAAACAAGAAAACCGCCCTGCCGTATAGCTACGACAGAGCGGTTTTCTGCTGTATGGACTCGAAGGGAGTCGAACCCTCGACCTTTCGGATGCGAACCGAACGCTCTCCCAACTGAGCTACGAGCCCACAAAAAAGCACCCAATTTCTAATGGGGGCAAATGAGCTATAACACCAGATCGGGAATGCAACGCTTGCTCTCCCAACTGAGCTACGAGCCCATATTTAAGCCCCCAAAAACCGCTTGGGGGCGCGTGGTATATAACTCCAGATTGTTTAAGGACCGCATGGGCTCCCAGCTGAGCTATAGGCCCATGATGATGACGCTGATAGTGTACCGCGTTTTGGGGCGTTTGTCAAGCAATTTCGGAGAGCGCGAGCAGGGGACTTACAAGCGGCCGAGCTGCCAGAAGGCCACGGCGCTGGCGGCGGCTACGTTGAGGGAATCCACCCCATGGGACATAGGAATCTTTACGGTGTAATCGCAGGCGGCGATGGTACTATTGGCCAGCCCATCGCCCTCGGTGCCAAGCACGATGGCAAGTTTCGGCTCGGCGGCAAGGGCGGCATCGTCAATGCTGACCGAGCGGTCACTCAGCGCCATGGCAGCGGTTTTGAAGCCCAGCGCGTGGAGCTGGGCACTGCCGTTTTCCGGCCAGTCGGCAGGACAGGTGCCGATCTGCGCCCACGGCACCTGAAACACGGTGCCCATGCTTACCCGCACCGCACGGCGGCACAGCGGGTCGCAGCAGGAGGGGGTGACGAGCACTGCGTCCATGTTCAGCGCGGCAGCGCTGCGGAAGATGGCACCCACGTTGGTGGAATCCACGATGCCTTCCAGCACAGCCACCCGGCGGGCATGGGCGCAAACCTGCTCCACCGTGCGGGGCGCAGGACGGCGGAAGGCGCACAGCACGCCCCGGGTCAGCGCAAAGCCGGTGAGCTGTGCCAGCAGCTCCCGGTCAGCAGTATAAATGGGTGCATTCCCGCAGCGGGTCAGGATCTCCGCCGCAGGGCCGGTGATCTGCCTGCGCTCCATCAGCAGGGAGACCGGCACAAAGCCTGCATCCAGTGCCCGGGAGATCACCTTGGGGCTCTCGGCAATGAAGATGCCTTTTTCGGGTTCCAGCCGACTGCGCAGCTGGTTCTGCGTCAGGCGGGCATAGGGGTCCAGCTCCGGCGCGTGAAAATCCGTGATCTCGATGATATTGGGCATGGGGGGATTCTCCTTTTTCTGTATGAATGGTCTTATTGTAGCACAACCCGGTTGCAATTGCAAAAAACATGGCAGGCATATTCGTTTCACATAGTCAAAACCGCCAAAAATCACCTTTTGTTTTTGACAAATCCGTCAACCCGCGTTATAGTATAGGGGTAAAAAATCAGAGGGGGAATTTGCATGAATTCCAAGAAAAAGCGCCGCGGCCAGATGTCGGAAGCCTTCTGCACGGCAATGTTCCTTTCACTGTCCGGCGGCCTGCAGGACGTATACACCTATCTGTTCCGGGGCAAGGTGTTTGCCAATGCCCAGACCGGCAATATCGTGCTGCTGAGCGCCAATATCATGGATGGCCGGTGGGATAAGGTGCTGCACTATCTGGTGCCGTTGTGCGCCTTTGCGCTGGGGGTTCTGGCTGCGGAAAAAATGCGGGAGCACTTTCAGGCGATGCAGCGGCTGCACTGGCGGCAGCTGGTGGTGCTGGGCGAGGTGCTGCTGCTGTTCGCGGTGGGCTTTCTGCCGCAATCGCAGAACCTGCTGGCCAACGCCATTGTTTCCTTCTCCTGCGCCATGCAGGTACAGGCTTTCCGCAAGGTGAACGGCTACGCCTTTGCCAGTACCATGTGCATCGGCGACCTGCGCAGCGGCGTGGAGGCCTTTTGCATCTGGCGCAAGTCCCATGAACCCCACGCAAAGGATAGGATGGTGCGCTACTTCGGCATCATATTCCTGTTCGCGTTGGGGGCAGGGCTGGGCAGCAAGAGCGCGGCGCAGCTGGGCGGCAGAGCCATCTGGCTCTCCTGTTGCTTTTTGCTGGTCAGCTTTACGCTGATGTTCATCCGGGAGGAACTGGAAGAGAACCCGGTCATCGAAAAAGACCTGACCGCCATCCGGCAGGAGACCCGGGAGATCGACCGCACCCTGAAGCAGGAACTGCAGGAGGAGCAGCGGGAGCTGACGCAGAGCGCCCGGAAATAACAAAAAAGGGGCTGTTGCACATCATTGGTGCAGCAGCCCTTTTTGGCTGAAAGCTGTCGGAACAAAAGGCTTCCCCCGACCGGGGGAAGCCTTTTGTAGAAACCGTTAGGATTGCAGTCGTGTAATAACGCCCGGAGTATTGGTTTTATTTACGCTCTGCGCTCCGTGTCCCGGCCTTGGTCAGCAGCTGCTGGAATTTCCGGGCGGCGGTGTTCAGCGGGCGGTGATGGTCGTAGACAAGGCAGATGGAGCGGGAGGGGATGATCTCCTGCAAGTGCAGCTGTACCAGCTCTCCGCTGGCCAGCAGGGGTGCTGCCATGGGCTCCGGCATAAAGGCCAGTCCCAACTCGCTTTTGACCAGCGTGAGCATCTGGTCGGTGGTGGCGGCCTCGGTGTCAGGTTTCAGCACTGCGTCATGTTCCAGAAAGAATTGCCGGTAAAAGCTGCGGGTCATGCTCTCCTCGTTCAGGCAGATCAGGGGATAACCGGCCAGTTCCTTCAGGCTCAGGGTCTGGCTGGCCAGCGCCGTAAAGGTCTTTCCGCCCACAAGGACTTCATAAAAGGGCATCAGCTCTACCATTTTCAGCCCGTTTTCCACCTCTGCGGGGGTGGTCACGATGGCAAAATCTACCTCGCCGTTGCGTACCGCCTGCACCGCCTGCGGAGTGGAGTGGTTGGAGATGCGCAGCCGGATGCCCGGGTACTCTGTATGGAAAGCGCGCAGCTTTTCGGACAGGTAGATGTTCAAAGCGGTCTCGGTGGTGCTGATGCTGATGGCACCGTGCTCCAGCGTGGCGGTGGCGCTCAGTTCCTCCTCGGCATCCTGTATCTGCACCGCTGCTGAGGCAATGCGGGAATACAGCAGCTCTCCCTCCGGCGTTAAGGTGACGCCCCGGTTGGAGCGGATGAACAGCACGCAGTTCAGCTGGCTTTCCAGCCGGTTCATGGCGTGGGTGATGTTGGGCTGATTATTGCCCAGCACCCGCGCCGCGCGGGTAAAGTTCTGATACTTTGCCACATAGTAAAAGATTTTGTAGTATTCCCAGTCCACATACATAGGTGCGGCCCTCTTTCCTGTCGGGCTTCCGGCGCGGCCAGCGGCAGAAGCGGCTTTATGCTCTTCTTGTATCATAGCACGGCGCGCCGGAATTGCAAGCGCTTTTTACGGCTTGGCTGTGCCGGATGCGGGCAGCAGCCTCTGCAATGTAAAAAACATATTGCTGCTATACACAGGATACTTTTTACATATTCTCTGCACGCTCGTATAATAGACACCGCGAACAGGAAACAAGAATGAAAAGAAGGTAAATGAAGTTTATGCTGACCGCTGTTACTGGAATCAACTGGGGCGATGAGGGCAAGGGCCGCGTCATCGACCTGCTGGCCGAAAATGCCGATATCGTTGCGCGCTATCAGGGCGGCAACAATGCCGGTCATACCGTTGTGACCGAGAAGGGCAAGTTCATCCTGAACCTGCTGCCCTCCGGCATCCTGCACCCGGAGGTGACCTGCGTGCTGGGCACCGGTATGGTGATCGACCTCGAGCATCTGGCCGGAGAGATGGAGGCCATTGAAGCGCGCGGCGTAAAGGTGGAGCCGGAGAACCTGAAGCTCTCCGATAAAGCTACCATCTCCATGCCGTGGCACAAGGTACAGGATGGGCTGGAAGAGGACCGCCTTGCCAAAAAGGGCGGCGCGTTCGGCTCTACCCGGCGCGGCATTGCCTACGCTTACAGCGACAAGTACCGCAAAAAGACCCTGCGGCTGGGTGACCTTTTGCATCTGGACGAGGAGCGCACCCAGAACCGCCTGCACATGATCCTGGACGCCAAGAACATGGAGCTGGCAGGCTGCTATCATCAGGAGCCCATGAGCTACGATGCCCTGCTGAACTGGTGCAGGCAGCAGGCAGCGTACTTTGCGCCCTTCATCTGTGATGTAGGCGCTTTCTTGCAGCAGGCGCACGATAGCGGCAAGCGCATCGTGCTGGAAGCGCAGCTGGGCGCAATGCGGGATATCGACTACGGCATCTTCCCGTTCACTTCCAGCTCTAACACGCTGGCGGCCTACGCGCCGCTGGGTGCGGGCATCCCCAACTGCAAGCTGGACCATGTGGTGGGCGTGCTGAAAGCCTACTCCACCTGCGTGGGCGCAGGCCCCTTTGCAGCAGAGAATGCAATGGGCGAAGCGTGGAACGAAAAGCTGCGCAAGGCCGGCGGCGAGTACGGCGCGGCCACCGGACGTCCCCGCCGGGTAGGCCCCTTTGACTGCGTTGCCAGCCGCTACGGCCTGCAATGTCAGGGCGCGGATAAGATCGCACTGACCAAGCTGGACGTGCTGAGCAGCATGAAGCAGATCCCGGTCATCACCGGTTACAAGCTGGACGGCGTGGAAGTCCCCCGCTTCGACACCCTGTCCGACCTTGACCGTGTGCAGCCGGTGGTCACGCTGCTGCCCGGCTGGAACAAGGATATCTCCGGCTGCCGCAGCTGGACGGAGCTGCCCAAGGAAGCCAAGGCCTATGTGGAGTTCCTTGAAAAGCAGCTGGGGCACGAGATCCAGTTTGTTTCCACCGGCGCCGAGCGCGAAAAGTTTGTGCTGAAGGGAGAATGGCTGTGAGACATTTTATTGAGCCCGGCAGCTTTTCTCTGGCCGAGCAGCTGGCACTGCTCGACCTTGCCGACCGGATGGAGGCTGACCCCGCGCCCTACGCCCACCTGTGTGACGGCCGCATTCTGGCCACCCTGTTCTACGAGCCCAGCACCCGCACCCGCCTTTCCTTCGAGTCCGCCATGCTGCGGCTGGGCGGCAAGACGCTGGGCTTTGCCGGGGCGCAGCTTTCCAGCGCCAGCAAGGGCGAAACGGTGGCCGATACTGCCCGTGTGGTGAGCAACTATGCAGACGTCATTGCCATGCGCCACCCCAAGGAGGGCGCACCGTTGCGGGCGTCCATGTATGCGCGGGTGCCCGTCATCAATGCAGGCGATGGCGGCCACGCCCACCCCTCCCAGACCATGATTGACCTGATGACCATCCGCCAGCGCAAGGGGCGGCTGGATCATTTGACCATCGGCTTCTGCGGCGACCTCAAGTTCGGCCGGACGGTGCACTCCCTCACCGCCGCGCTGAGCCAGTTCGAGGGCAACCGGTTCGTGTTCATCTCGCCCGAGGAACTGCGCATCCCGCAGTACGTCAAGGACGAGACCCTGACTCCGCTGCACCAGAACTATAAAGAGACCGCCGACCTTGAGGCCGAGTTGCCCGGGCTGGACGTACTGTACATGACCCGCATCCAGCAGGAGCGCTTTTTCAACGAAGAGGACTATCTGCGGTTGAAAGGCTGCTATGCGCTGGACGAAAAGCTGCTGCAGCTGGCACCGCCCACCATGCCGGTGCTGCATCCGCTCCCCCGCATCGACGAGATCAAGCCGGACGTGGACAACGACCCCCGCGCCGCTTATTTCGATCAGGTGCATAACGGTGTGTATATCCGCATGGCCATTATACTGGCGCTGCTGGGCATCCCCGACCCGCTGACCGGGAAAAAGGTACTGGAAAGTATATAAGTTGTGAACAGGGCTGCTGCACAAAGCAACGTGCAGCAGCCCTGTTTTTGCGTCTCTCGCCTTTACACCCCTCCCGTGAAAAGGCAATTCTGGAAAATCCGCAGATTTTCCAGAATTGCGAATTATAAATAATTCTTCCGCTGAA
>ENA-OPXQ01000379-OPXQ01000379.1-human-gut-metagenome-genome-assembly--contig:-NODE-379-length-28875-cov-5.095108_pt1 | contig 28875 bp, 25 predicted proteins | sample MGYA00241769_ERZ502042 | MGnify/ENA primary metagenome ERZ502042 (study PRJEB25962, sample SAMEA2041934) | human gut metagenome | biome: human gut; feature: human-associated habitat; material: faeces...
CGGATAACCTCCATATCAAGATTATCCGCTGTCATGGATACAACTTCTGCTCTCATTAAATTCCTGCCTTCTTATCTGTTCTGTATTTTATATAACAATATTCCTCTTACTTTATTTTCGTTTTGTATGTTCATGATACAACAGAGACAAAAATTCGTCAAATGTTTCTTCTTTGGCAAACAGATATTCTCCATTATCCAACCAAACAAATAACAAGCTGACAGAAAATATTTCTCCTGTCAGCTCGTACATCAATCTCTTAATTTATCAGGCAATACATATACCCTTTCTCTTGTGAGTTCTGTGGCCTTAACTTCTGCTTATACTGCTTACCTGAAACAAGATTATAATTTGTGTATAAATCAAAAAGCATTATCTGATCGCATTCATACAATATTTATAGATTCTTTTATAGGTACGTGTAGAATAGTGAACGCCGTCATCTATATTTCCCTTAAACTCATTGTATGTACTGTAACCGTTTTTCATCAGATATTTATAGGTATCTATCCATTGAAATCTCTTATTTAACCTGCTCTGCAATCTGTCATTAAAGTAACGTAACTGCGCTTCTTTTCGAGTTGGTTTCATTGCTGTATTTACCGGATTCACAGACATATAAAACAATCTGCAGTCACTTTCAAGTTCCTCTGCAAGAGTGTTCATACGCGCAAGATATGCATTTGCCTCGCCTTTATAATCAACCCCATTCCCGGAATTATGACTCGAAAGATCATTCACACCAAGATTAAAAATAACTGCTACGGGCTTATCTGAATCTGACTGCAGACGGGCAATTTCACTTCTCATTACTCTCTCTCCTGCTGTTTCAAACCAGCTCAGTCCCTCCCCTGTCTTACACACAAATGATACTTTTGCAACTGCATCCTTTCCATATTCCCGAAGAAGAGTTTTCTGCATAAAATACGTTCTGGAATCTCCCACAAAAATAATTCCGGAATACTCCGACAGCTGAGCTGCCAGATTATTGACCTGAATATCCGGCTCCTGTTGCCAGTTATACATAACTGCATATAAATGGGTTTTCTTCCTTACCTGTATCACCTGTCCCGCCTGATACTGCGGATTCTGAGTCTGATCCGGCTTCGTGCTCCATCCAAGAAAAGTATATCCTGTCTGATTTCTTATTGCTGGAAGTGTCACTTTTCCATTACTGTCTGCTTTTCTTATTATCGTAGACCCATCTGCCTGATGGAAAATAACCACCTTCTGAGAAGCAGATGAAATCGCTTCTGCTCCCTCCGCCGGAGCCAGTGACTCATCATTTTTATTATCCGAATATGTAAAAGATGTGAAGCTTGTGGTTCCTTTTTCCACATCGTAAACCCTTACTTTGCTGGTTTTCGCAAAAGCAGTTTCACAAAAACATGAACTACAGCAAATTGCTCCTGTCAACATCATAATCATCATTTTCCTGCTATAATGTCTAACCTGAATTATTCGATTCCTCATTTTAAAACTCCTTTCCTGTCATGTAAATATTCACAATCCTCATTTTCTCCTACTACTTATACAGTGTCATCTTTTCATTTTTCCACTGTAGCAACATATTTTTCTTATATATATTGCACATACATTATCATAATACAATCGTAATCCATATCTGTAAATTTTACTTTTTCCCTCTTTTCCACCTGATAATTATTTCCCCAAAACCATTCCAACCAATAACCAGCGTAAAAAAATATTTTTTTACGCGTCCCTTTTTGACCCAAACAAAAAATGGCGACACAAACTGCCGCCATTTTTCACTCTCTTACTTATTAATCTTGAGAATATAAGTACTATACACCTCATCCTGGAACACAACTTCTCCAAGCGAATTCAGCACCTCTTCATTCAGTGCATCCCCATATTTCTCCCGTTCTTTCGATCCCACAAAAATATAAGAAACATCATACTCTTCCAGCAGTTCCTTCACATACTCCGCATCCAAAGAAGTATAAATACTCTCAATATCCGCGCTCTTCTCATTCAAGTCCGCAGTATCATCTCTCCACAGCCACTCATGCACATACCATCCCAGCACAGTCGGCAGCCCTGTCATAGCAGAAACACGCTCATAACCACTATAGCTGTCCCCGTTCGCCTCAAGCACAACCGGTGACCCTTTCACATTCTTCTTCAGCCATTTAATACCAGCCACATCCTCTGTGAAATCATTTGACAGGAAAGATGTCGCATTCAATCCTTTATATTCAGAAGGCTCCCATACCTTTCCAAACCACGCATACACACTGTTTCCAAAATAACCAAAGGTCCAGCAAAGCAGTACCAGACCGATCACTGACACAACCTTAAACACTTTCTTACGTGCAGCCACCAGCATACGGAAAATACCATATCCCATGGTCATCCCAAACAGCATATATGCCTGATAAGTCAGCTTAAACATAGTATTCGCCCTGGCGTTTCCATTTTCGTAAATATCTCTTACATAAACCAACTCCGGAATCACGATCAGCCCGATTGCACAGAGTCCCATGACAATCGCAAACAGATCCGGCACAGAGATTGCTTTCATCAGTTTATACAGACTTCTGTTCGCACCACCACAAAGCTTCTCCCAGATAATACAGATGATCAGCAGAACTGTCAGAATCACAGGCAGCCCCCACAAAATCAGCAGCTGATGGATCATAGAATGATTCTGCGCAATTCCCACACCTTTAAACATGCTGTCAAACTGCAAAGTAAACGGCAGAGAAACAACGTATGAGATCACAATGATCTCCACTGCCTGAACCGCAGTCACTGCCAGAATCCTCTTCACTTTACCATCAAACTGAACGATATTGGTAAACAGCACCACTCCACCGGTCACCACGAAATAAATAATAAAATCCCAGAAATTCGTAAACCGGAACATACCGATCATCACTGCAGCCAGCAGGATATGCGGAATCAACAGATGTTTTTTCCAGAACTGTTTCCGGCCCGGCTTCATGATCACTGCTTCTCTCATCCGCACACTTCGCATCCACGCATAAAGAAGTCCCACCAGAAACAGCACAAACATTACATTTACCACATGGGCATGGAGATCACCCAACACAAAGGAATAACATGGAAATTCATGGATCGTCTTGTCCGGCACATCCGGATTGTATCCAATATAACGGGTCGCATCCGGGAACCAGTAGCTGTCCGCTTCTTTTCCCTGCAGCTTCTGGAGCCATGGAATGACCTTACTGTAAACCACATAATGCATATTTCCCGCAATTGATACAGAAAGTCCTGCTATGATCCCGGCCACTGCCGGCACACAACGTTTCTTTCCTGTCAGGCTTCCTTTAAGCCTGTCCACAGACATCTGACGAACCAGTGAAAACGGAAGCACAAACGCAAATGCAGCCACAAAAGTACGCATCAGATTGTAAGTGAGTTCTACTTTACTGCCAGTCAGCTTCGTCAGAAATACTGCAAAATACTGTCCGCCATAATAATAATTAATCGTACCTTCTGAATACCACAGATCTCTTGCAGGAAGTGTCGTACTTCTCATCATGGCTTCCATGAAACCATAATCCATAAATTTCTCAGTTCCGTATGCCTGCGGACGGAATCCTGCAAAATAAGTCCACATCAGGAAAAATATAAAGAACAGAATTTCCTCTCCGTAAATCAGATTTACCTTTCCGGACGGAAAGCAGTCAATTCCATTTTTTCCCTGAAAATGATATAAAACCCCACAGCCAACAGCACATACAATAGACACACCGATACATGTCGCTGCAGTAAATGGCAATATCTTCGCAGTTACCAGAAACCACGTAAGAAAACCTGTCACAGTAATCGCCAGCACTTTTGAAAACATCCAGCCTTTGTCCTCAAATCCGGCAAACAGTCTCCCTGTCACAGGCATGGCAACCATTCCCATCAGAAATGCCAACAGCCACCAGGTCCAGAATGTCCATACATCTCCCTTTAACAGAAATGCAGACAGCCCTGCAAGAGCTGCTGCAAGAAGCACTCTCGGTGCCCATTTCTTCATCCGTACGTCCTCCTTAATCATTTATAAAATTATTGTGGTTACTATAATCTTACACATTCTCTCTTATCTCTGTAAATCTGTGATCACCCGGCTCATAATCATAAATCCGGAGTAATCCCCGTAATAATGCATTTGAGGATTATTCTGTTGTTTTATAGATCCGTATCCGTCCATCCTGAGTCTCATAAACCTTTTCATATGCTGCAGCAATTGTCTCCTCACGACATTCCTGCTGTTCAAATTCCGAACCTTCTTCAAACAGGATATATGTTATTTTTTCCTGTTGTACTGTTTTTTTCAATGTTTCACTGTCAGATGTGGTATATATCGTTACAGCCTGTGCAGCCCTGTAATTCGTATCATAGCCTGCAGACCATGCGTAATATGGCCATCCACAGTAAAGCATAGCTCCGGACATCGTCACTTCATTCATGCTATACTCAGGAGTAAGTAAAAGATCGTTTTTCTCCAGATTCTCCTCCAGCCATTGGGTCAGCTCGCTGTTCATATTTACAGTCACACGTCTGCCCGGACCATTTCCCTTTATGATCACCACAAAGTCATAAATCCCGGTCACACTCAGAGATATCACCAATACTATTGCCAGTATCTTTCCCATAGTTTTCTGTATCCCGGACTGCCCATTTCTCCCTTTCCAAAGACTGCATACTGCCCATGCCCAGAAAATCGTCAGAAACGCATATGATATCATGATATATTTATGGTTTACATTAATATCCGGTGTCATCAGAAGCACAAAAGCAAAAATCACCGGAAACAGGAAACTCACAAGGATTGCTCTCTCCCGTCTTCTCATAAACCATACCATTAGTACCAGCCCAAGGAAAAAAACTCCACTCATCCAGAACAGATATTTCACAACTCCCGGGACAGTCTTATCCTCTGCCAGAAATCCCAGATAAATCTGAGGACTCATAGCACTTCCAACAATAAAAATCTTTGACTGAAGCCAGGAAAAGAAGATGGATACCCCCGCCATGACAGCGTAATCCACTTTTCCATCCGAGAAAATCGCAAAGCCGCACAAAATCAGCAGACCACCGATCACTGCTGCCCCATTCCAGAACGCACACAGACCCAGAAACATTCCCATAAGCAGTGCCTGATCCAGATTTCTGCTTTTCCATCCTTCCTTCGAAAAGATTCTGTTTTTTATCCAGAGTATTCCCTTCTCTTCATGTGCCGTCCCGGCTTCCAGCCAGTCCATAAACAGATATAGCGCCAAAGTCACCATCAGAAGTCCAAATGCCAGATGCCTCTGATTAAGATAAACATTAAAGTTCCACAATCCCCAGTTCTCATTGACAGTATATCCGATAAAGGAAGTATTTTCTTCCAGGGTTTCCACAAGATTCCCTGCCTGGATATGCTCCCATACAAATCTGAAAAAAGCCATTCCGCTTCTGAAAAAGAACAGAAACAATGCCAGTACACCGCAGCACATTTTGCCTGTGATCCTAAGTGCAAGCTGATATAACAGCATAAGAAATCCCACAAGCGACAAGGTACTTACGATATTATAGGCAAAGTCTATACGCATTCCAAGATATTCCAGATTTCCTGTGAGAAACTGAAACATAAAATGATACTTTACATCTGCACCTCCATAATGAGGATACTGTGTGGGAAAATTATTTCCTGCAGAAAAAGAACGCATCATCGCCGTATGTGGTGCATAATCTCCATACACAGTCAGGCCGGAATACAGGATTCCGTCTTTTATATAGAATACATAAAACATCATATATGTAATAAATACAGTCAGCAGACCAAAGAGTAATATTTCCTTTTTTAATCTGCGCTTATCCTGTGTTTTATCAATATTCCATATCCTGTAACTTCCCTGTTTTCTGTATTTCTGTACGCTGAGCAGTATCATAATAACTGCTGCACCTGTCATCCCGATAATATTTCCATACAAAAGTGGATTTTCAGCTTTTCCCACAACACTGAAAAACCAGGAAATAATATATACCATCCAGGTCAGTAAAAGTGTTCCGACTCCAAAAGAAGCCGGAAGCATGAGCCAGATACGATTAATACCTGACACACTCCTTCCCTCTCCTGTCAGCATTTTCGATGCTTCACAGCCCAGCATTCCTGCCAGAAGCAGATAAATAATTCCAAGCATAATTTCTCCCTGTACATTTCCCCGCCATGCAGATACTTCTATCCTCCCGGGGGATTTTATCAAACAAGTATCAGTATAGCAAAAATCCCTACTTATTAAAAGCAAGTTCACATAAATTAAACATTTTAAATTTTTTGTTGCTTCAGATATTGTTCAATCCCTTTCACTATAGCTTCCACTATTTTATTCTGATATTCTTCTTTGCAGAGAAGTCCGGCCTCTTCCGGATTTGTAAGAAAACCACACTCTACAATATTCAAAACACTTTCACTTCTTTTTAACAGATAATAGGTTTTATTACCTTTTGCCACACGAGGGCGTTTTACTTTCAGTCCCAGATTCAGTTCTTCCTGGATAAACTCTGCCAGATTCTTTCCCCGGACAGAATCTTCATAATAAAACACCTGGGGACCGCATACAGACGAATCCTGATAGCTGTTCTGATGAACACTTATGCACAGCACAGGTCTGTATTTCTTTATCATAGCAATCCTGCACTGCATATCCTGTGCTTTCTGATTTCTGCTGTCCTCCTCATAAAGGCCCTTATCTTCTTCCCTTGTCATGATTACAGAAAATCCTTGTTTTTCCAGAGAATCCTTTAATTTTACGGCAATCTGAAGATTTATCCCCTTTTCTTCCAGTCCGTTCACTCCGATCATTCCCGGATCCGCTCCACCATGTCCTGCATCTACCAGAATGGTTTTTGAATTTTCTGTTGAACTCATAGTCTCTGAAACTTCAGCTGCCTGTTTTGACAGAATGAGAAAACTGACAAGAAGCAGACACCCTAACATTAATTCCAGTCCATATTTTTTCAAACTAAAAACACCTCCTGAGACATCTTTTACAGTCTACGGGAAAATTCACTGTTCCTGTAGACTGGCTATAGCAATTCCATAAAATAATGCAATCAGTATTTCATAAAATTCTATATTAATATATGTTTCAGAAGATGTTTTTATAGCCTGCTGATGCAGAACTTTTAATTATTCAGATTGTCCGAGATTACCTGCCAGATTCCGTTGTTTTCAAATCCAAGCTTCCATGCAGAAACTCCTGCAAGGTCATATTTGGATACCAGCTTCACTTTCTCTGCAACTGACTGAGCATCCTCAAGCCAGATCTGATAGGTAGAATTATCTATATCATATTTTCCATAATTCTGGGAAGTGGTCTTATCCCAGTAGGTTTCCACATTATTATCTGCAATTGTCTGCTGTGCCTGATCCATGCCGATCGCTTCACTGGTTACATTTCCCCCTGTGGTCCTCCACAGTCTGGTATAAAACGGAATGGCATTGATCACACGTTCAGCCGGAACCTCATCCAGTGTATCCTGGATTCCCTGTTCCACCCATGGAAGAGATGCCACAGAACCGGCTTCAGATCCTACATAATGCTCGTCATATCCCATGATGATCACATAATCTACAACCCTTCCCTGCTCAGCCCGGTCATAATGGCTTGTAAAATCCTCAGGAACCGGATTATCCACTGAAAGAACCAGATTATTCTTATGACACTCTATGGAAAGTTCTCTCAGAAATTCCAGAAAATGAGTTCCCACATCCTCGCTGAGAGATTCAAAATCCACATTAATGCCATCCATTCCCACATCTTGGGCTGCCTGGATCAGCTGACTGATAATATTCTGTCTCGCCGCAGTGCTGGAAAGTGTTTCCGTTGTACTTACTTCCTGTGTAAAGTTGTCGATCAGACCCCATACCTGAAGCCCCTTTTCATGAGCCTGTGATACATAATCTGCACTCGCAATGCTTGCAATGTTTCCTGAAGTATCTGTCAGATAGAACCAGGTAGGCGAGATCACATTCACACCTGTCATATTTGCTGTCGCATCCGCAAAATAAGCATTGGCATCTGTGGAAGTCACCTGATGCCATACCATATTGATTTTGCTGTCCATAGTAAGATAGGAATACTGTTCCTTCTTAAAACTTCGTTCAAATTTTGTCTTCTCTGCTTCTCCCACTTTCTTCTTATCTATATAACCGATATATCCGTCATCCGTAGCTACCTGATCCCAGTTCTCCATTTCTTCAATAAGACGAAGCTTTGTACCTTTCTTTACAGAAGTAAGAATAGCCGATTTGATTCCACCGCGGTAACGTATGCTTGTATTCTTCTTAACTGTGACTGTTTTTACATTTTTGAATTTATACTGTATGGCAATCCTGTATGGATCTTTTGTGATGTATGCATCAAGATCTGTAAATTCCTGCACATAAGTAAGATTCAGATACACTTTGTCATCTTTCACCCATACCTTATCTCCTGCCTCAGATGATGCACTCACAGAAGTCAGCTCCGAAGGTGTTGCATAAAGTATCTGCTGATTGGCAGAATCCCAGTAATATCTCTGGTTCAGATAAGTATTCACCACATCCAGTGGTAAATAGACTCTGTCTCCGTCCACCAGACCACGTTCTTCCAGTTTCTCAGTTCCAATGACCAGGGCAATCTCCCCATCTGCCATTTCTCCATAATATTCATTCAGATCCATTTTCTCAGAAGATGGTATGTACTTCATTACTACATGAGTGACAATTCCAAGAATCGCAACAAGAATGACCAAAACGGCAACTGCGATAACTGGTTTATACTTTTTATTCATAGTATTTTTCCTTTCAGTAAATATTGTGTTACCGGAAACAAAGCAGACAGTAACACGATTGCTATTGATACATCAGCTCACAGAAAGGTATTTCATATAGTTATTTTGAGTATGATGTACCAGTATTATCAACTGTATCGGTAACTTGATGATACTGGCTTAAGTATACCATAAAATATTACAATTGTATTGCAAAATCGTATTTTTCACAAATTTTTAAGATATGCGTAATTATATTCTTATGCTGCCCGAAGGCATTATGAACATCGGGGGGACTGGTTCAGAATCTGTTCGGGCAGCTTTCTCTTTTGTTATTTTTCTTTGACGAAATCAAAATCCACACGAGCGATCCGTCCTTTTTCATCTTCAACGTAATCACGCATGTATCCACCACCTTCTGCAATCTGACAGGCTTTTGCAATTGTTTTCGGATTACTGAGTATACCATTCAGATACAGAGAAATTCCCTGTTCACGATAACTCTTCAATTCTTTTTCCAGTGGTTTACGCATGCTCTTTTTGGTTGCCCGTGATATATTTTCCGTAAGCTTACCTCCCTTCTTTCATAAGATTTTTTAGAAAGCACCTTATCGGCTGTTGAAAAAACAATATCCCTGCACCTGTTTTATCGTTACTGTGAACAGAGTGAACAGTAACGTTTCAACTTCTTATCATCATGGAAATTTTACCTGTACATTGCCACAGCAGGAACGCTGCATGAAAAACGGCAATGAAGTTTAGAAATAAAAGATCACTTTGGTTAATGTTTCAGATCTTCGCTTATGTGAACCGCAGGTTTACTGCTTCTTCTGTTTTCATTATATCCATCTGGCAAACAGATGCAAGTGTTTTTCTTCATTTATGTATTTTTTTCTGTTTTGTTTCTAAAAATTTAATATTTTGGTTGATTACTTATCTTTACATTTTGCAGTTCTGTGTTATATAATATAGTGTATAAAATTTTATAAATTCACAGTCAGACAATAGAATTTTTGAAGTTACTTACAGCAATTTTCCAAAGGCAGCGCATCTATGGCAATCCTTTAAAATTGCTGTTCAAAAAAACAATAGTAACTTTTAATTTATCCGTAATTGTCCGCAGCTTTCAAAAGTTAAATTTTCATTATCAGAAACACTTTTAATGGATTTTCACAGGCAATTATGAAGCTGCCAGATAATTCAATGTTATTCAGAATAGGATGTGACAACATGAAGATAGAAAAGATTAACGACAACCAGATACGCTGCACACTGACAAGAGAAGACCTGGAGAACCATCAGATCCGTATCAGTGAACTGGCTTACGGCACTGAGAAAGCCAAGAAACTTTTCCGCGATATGATGCAGCAGGCACAGATACAGTTTGGTTTTGAGGCAGATAATATTCCATTAATGATCGAGGCCATCCCGGTGAGTACCGAGAGCATCATCCTGATCATTACCAAAGTAGAGGATCCTGAAGAACTGGATACCCGTTTCTCCAAATTTGCTCCATTCAGAGGGAATGATAAGACAGATACTCTTCAGCTTGACGGTGCAGACAATATTATTGATATCTTCCAGAAGCTTTACGAAGCAAAGATGAAGAGTACTCAGACAAAAGATGGCAAATCTGCTCAGAATACCGGAGCAAAGGAAAATGACGATACTCAGGTTCCTGATGTAAATCTTATCCGTCTCTATGAGTTCGACACACTGGACGATGTGATTGCGGCCGCCCATGGACTGAACGGCTATTTTACCGGTACAAACACCCTGTACAAAGATCCGGCCGATGAGCTTTACAAACTGGTACTTCACCAGTCATCACTTTCTCCGGAGGATTTTAACAGGGTATGTAATATTCTTACGGAATATGGACAGGGAAAGGCTTTCTCTCTTTCAGGAGAAGCTTATCTGACAGAACATGGAGAACTGATTTCCGATTCTGCCCTTCAGCAGCTGATTCAACTGTAATAATTTTCATAATTAAAAGAGCATTCAGTTTTCATCTGAAAGCTCTTTTCTTATACCATAGTAAATTACAGATTTCTCAAAAAAGGATGTCCTGAACTTATTCAGAACATCCTTTTTACATGTCAGACTATGACAATTCAACAATTGTCATATGATTACCTTTCAGGAAGATTATTCTCCAAGAAAATCATTAATCTGGTTAACCAGTACATCAACATCCAGTCCATGAACCATAGCTGCTTCTTCGAGAGATTCCATCTGGGAAGATGGGCATCCAAGGCAATGCATTCCTGCTCTCATAAGAATCGGTGCGATATTTGCATCAATCTGAAGAAGCTGACCGATCAGCATGTCTTTTGATACTTTAGCCATTGTATATTTCCTCCTTAATTTTTCTTTATACTACTCAGCTTTTATAGCTTCTGATATTATAATACTATTTTACTCTGGAATCAACTGCAAACTTTTAATTTTATCGTTCCTCCCTGAAATACGGAAGTCCCAGCGCAGCAGGCGGCTGGTGTTCCTTTTTCTTTCGGAAGCTTGTGAATACCAGTACGATAATCGTTACCACATAAGGCAGTGCTTTAAATACTTCCTGCATGCTTCGTCCAAGTCCCGGGATATAAAGATACAGAATATAAAGAGCTCCGAACAGGAATGCTCCCCAGATTGCATTCAGTGGTTTCCATAATGCAAAGATTACCAGTGCAACAGCAAGCCAGCCACGATCTCCAAAACCATTGTCTGTCCAGGTTCCTCCTGAATATTCCATTACGAAATAGAGTCCGCCCAGACCTGCCAGACCTGCACCGATACAGGTTGACAGATATTTATATTTGATAACATTGATACCTGCTGCATCTGCAGTTCCCGGATTTTCACCGATTGCCCTGAGATTCAATCCCGCTCTTGTCTTGAACAGAAAAAACGATAACAGGACTGCTATAATAATACAGAGATATGTAAGGAAACCATAATTAAATAAAATACCTCCGATAACCGGAATCTTAGACAATCCCGGGATTTTTGCCGTATAGGCACTTCCTGTTACTTTTACGGAAATCTGTCCTACACCGCCTGCAAGCTTGGAAATAGAACCGCCAAAGAAGTTACCAAAACCTGTACCAAAAATGGTAAGTGCAAGACCTGTTACATTCTGATTTACACGAAGTGTGATAGTCAGGATACTGTAGATCAGACCACCGATTGCAGCACATGCAAACGCACACAAAAACGATATCAGTACACCCACAAGTGCATTGGGATCAGGATTATCCTTCTCATAGAGGAAAGCTCCCATCAAACCTGAAATGCCGCCCATATACATAATTCCCGGAATACCAAGATTCAGATTACCGGATTTCTCTGTCATAATCTCACCAAGCGCCCCATACAGAATACAGATGCCCTGGACAATTGCTTTTTGAATAAAAACTATCAGTACACTCATTGCCGCTACCTCCTATTTCTTTGCACGCTTTACTCTGTAGTTGATAAAGAATTCTGCACCGATCAGGAAAAACAGAATGATTCCCAGAAGAACATTGGAAGCATTCTCATTCAGTCCATACTGTGTTGCGATCTGTACGGCACCCTGGTTCATAAATACGATGCCAAAGGAAACTGCAACCATAATAAATGTATTAAACTTGGAAAGCCATGCGACAATGATCGCGGTAAATCCACGACCGCCTGCTGTTGCAGTGGAAATCGTATGACTGGCTCCGCTGACAATAACAAAACCTGCGATACCACAGATTGCACCGGAGATTGCCATTGTACGGATAATAACCTTTTTCACCTGGATACCGGCATATCTGGCAGTATTCTCGCTCTCACCTACTACTGCGATCTCATAACCCTGCTTGCAGTATTTCAGATAAATGAACATTCCCACTGTCAGAATCAGGACAATGACTACATTCCAGCCATATTTCTGTCCGAACAATTCCGGAAGCCATCCGCCTTTTGTAGCCTGATTGATGATACCGACTGTATTGGAACCTTTCGGATTTTCCCAGAATACAATACAATAAGTTACTACCTGCATGGCAACATAATTCAACATCAGAGTAAACAGTGTCTCATTTGTATTCCAGTTTGCTTTAAATACAGCCGGAATCATTCCCCAGATCATTCCGCCAAGTGCACTTGCCACAAACATTACGATCAGGAGTAACCCTGTAGGCATCTTATCTCCTGCATAGATCATGACGGCAGCAGAGCAGGCACCACCGATCAGGATCTGACCTTCTGCACCGATGTTCCAGAATTTCATTTTAAATGCAGGTGCCAGACCAATGGAAATACACAGCAGTACCATTGTATCTCGTATGGTCTGCCACAGACGGCGATCCGAACCCATTGCTCCATCCCAGATTGCCTTATAGACATCCACCGGATTCATCTTTACCAGGGCAACGATCACCGCTCCGCACACGATCAGTGCAAGGATCAATGCAATGAAACGGATCAGAAGACGTTCCTGCCATCTGGCTTTGTTTCTTCTTTTACTTACCTGTAAGAAAGGTTCTTTCTTCATGCCTGTGTCCCTCCTTTTTCATGCTTCGTCATAAGAAGCCCGATTTCTTCTTTCGTTGCAGTTCTTCCATCCTCAATTCCGCTGATTTTACCTCCGCAGAACACTGCAATCCTGTCACACAGTTCAAGAACTACATCAAGATCCTCAATAACACAGACTACTGCAACCCCTTTTTTCTTCTGTTCATTCAGAAGGCGGTAGATCACATGGGAAGTATTGACATCCACCCCTCGAGTTGGGAAAGCTACCAGAAGCACTTTCGGATTCTGGGCAATTTCTCTTCCTACCAGAACCTTCTGCACATTTCCTCCTGACATCTGACGGACAGGTGCGGAAATACTTGGAGTCATGACTTCAAGCTGTTCTTTGATTTTTAACGCCAGTGCCTTTGGACCTTTTCGATCCAGGAATGGACTTTTGCCATTGCGATAGCTTCTGAGCATCATATTATCGGTCATATCCATATCGCCCACAAGCCCCATCCCAATACGGTCTTCCGGAACAAAAGCAAGGCTGATCCCTGCTTTATTAATGGAGATAGAATCCATTCCTGCAAGCTCTGTTCCTTTTCCATTGTCATCAAGCAGGGTGATCGAACCGCTCTCTATTGCCTGGAGTCCTGCAATTGCCTCCAGAAATTCTTTCTGGCCGCTTCCGGAAATGCCGGCAATACCCAGAATCTCTCCTGCATTTACTATCAGATCAACATCATCCAGAGTTTTTACCTCTTCTTTGTTTTTACAGTTCAGTCCTTTGACTACTAATCGTTTCCTTACATTCTCCGGTTCAGGACGGTCGATATTGAGATCTACTCTGCCGCCTACCATCATCTCTGACAGACTCTGTGCATTTGCCTGAGCTGTTTCTACTGTATCAATATACTTTCCTTTTCTGAGGATTGCCACACGATCTGATAACGCCAGAACTTCCTGGAGTTTGTGCGTGATGATCATAATGGAACATCCATCTTTTCTCATATTTCTCAAAATATCGAATAACCTGTCAGACTCCTGTGGTGTCAGAACTGCGGTCGGCTCATCCAGGATCAGAATCCTCGCGCCACGGTAGAGCATCTTTATGATCTCAACTGTCTGCTTCTGGGAAACGGACATTTCGTAGATCTTCTGTGACAGATCCAATTCAAAGCCATATTTATCTGCCAGCTTCTGAATATCCTCTGTGATTCTCTTCATGTCCAGCTTTCCCTTTCCCGGAAGTCCCAGAACAATATTCTCTGCTGCTGTCAGTACATCTACCAGTTTAAAATGCTGATGTACCATACCGATTCCCAGTTCATAGGAATCTTTCGGTGAACGGATCGTTACTTCTTTTCCATTTACAAAAATATGTCCTTCATCCGGATAATAAATTCCATAGATCATATTCATCAGAGTTGTCTTTCCGCTTCCGTTTTCCCCCAGAATTGCAAGAATCTCCGATTTTCTCAGTGTGAGATCTACATGATCATTCGCCTGGACCGAACCAAAACTCTTGGAAATATCTCTAAGTTCAAGTGCATAGTTTTCTCCCACTATCGTTTCCTCCTTTTATCTAATGATATCCAATCTACAGTAAAAGTCCTGTCTCTTTGACTGCCGATATCATTTAATCCTACTTCTGAATTATGGAATTGCTCTCCTGTATACTCCATAATACAGCAAAAGAAACCTTCTGTCAGAAGACTTCAAGACTTCTTTTGCACGTACGATATGAAAACAGCAGAGCTGCCGCCCGGGCAGCCCTGCTGTCGTAAATTGCTCCGCGCTTTGCAGCTCCAGCAATTTTCTTATTCTGTAATAGATGTAATTCCATCAATCGCAATATCAAATGCAGGTGCGGAACCATATTCAGATTCATGGAAGTATCCGTCAGAAATGTACTCTGTATCACCCTTCTTATAAGTATCAAGTTCCTTGCCGTCTACTGTAAATGCAGATGTATCAAATACATGAAGGGAACCATCAATGAGCGCATCTTCCACTTCTTTGACCTTTTCTTCTGTACCCTCTGCTACAGTTTTGTCATTGAGAGCTGTGATCTTATCTGCACCTTCCGCAAATCCTTTACACCAGTCAGTATCAATTGCTGTGCCGTCAAGCATACACTGTACTGCGTATGTATAATATACACCCCAGTCCATAGATGCAGAAGTAAGTGCTGTGTTCGGAGCAACAGATGTCATATCAATATTATAACCTACACACGGAACTCCTGCTGCTTCGCATGCTGTAGGAGCACCTGTTGTATCTGCATGCTGGCTGATCAGTACACAGCCGTCAGAGATCAGAGCATCTGCGCACTCTTTCTCAAGGTCAAAGCTTGCCCAGCTGTTTGTATATTTTACTTCCATTGTTACAGACGGGCATACGCTCTTCGCGCCAAGATAGAAAGCTGTATAACCGGAGATAACCTCTGCGTATGGGAATGCACCTACATAACCCATCTTGCATGCGTCTTCTTTTACTGTTCCGTCCTCGATCATTTCATTCAGTTTCAAACCTGCAACTACACCTGACACATAACGTGCTTCATAAATATTTGTAAAATAGTTATGCATGTTGGAAAGTCCGCTGGATGCAGCCTGTGTTCCTGTTGCATGACAGAACTGAACCTCCGGATATTCCCCTGCTGCTTCCAGTATATAAGTCTCATGTCCAAAGCTGTTTGCAAAGATGATCTGACATCCCTGATCTGCAAGGTCTGCTGCCGCATCATAGCATCCTTCATCTTCACCGATGAGAGTTTTCTCAATAATCTGAGAATCGTCAAGACCAAGCTTCTCTTCCATCTCATCAATTCCTTTCATATGAGCAGCCGTGTAACCTTCATTCTCATCACCGATATAGATCACTCCTACTTTCAGGTCCTCTTTTGCAATCCCTTTACCTTCATCTTCTGCAAATACCGGTGCACTCATGGAAAACGCCATTACTGCTGCAAGTCCAATTGCCAATGCTTTCTTCATTCTTCATTCCTCCATTCTTTCTATTTGTTTTCTGATTCCTGCTACGGAACAAAAGAGGCACAACTTTCTGTGTTATGCCTCCTTGCAAGTATCTTTACTATAACCGTTTATGTCTGAATTGTCAATAAATTCAGCAAAAACGCACTTTCTTTTTGATACTCTTATTTTTTTTGTATATTAACAGACTATTTTCCATCATACAAATGCCTGTATTTTGGCAGGATAATTTCTCTGCTCGGACAGACATTCACATGCCCGTCAGCTATTTGTAATCTGCAGGTAAAGTAAGCAAATGCTAACTTAATATTATTTTATAATGTATCTGATTTTATACTTGTAATTCAGACAAAGATATATTAAAATGTATGCAGAACCCCGAAAGGGGCCTAAAACGTTATTACGATAAGGAGGATTCTAATTATGGCATATGTAATTTCAGACGCTTGTATTTCTTGTGGAGCTTGCGAAGGAACTTGCCCAGCAGGAGCTATCAGCGAAGGAGACGGACAGTACGTAATCGATGCAGATACATGCATGGAATGTGGAGCTTGCGCAGACGGATGTCCAGCAGGAGCTATCAGCCAGGAATAATTTCCAGGTACGTATATTGTTCAAGCAACAAAAAAGAGATGCATTTTTATGCATCTCTTTTTTGTTCCATATATTCTCTTACTTGTTTCGATGTTGGCAGAGATTCTATTGCCCCTTCTGTTGCAATAGATAAAGCTGCTGTATAATTCGCTATCGTCAGCACTTTTCCAATAGAATCATCCGTACAGATTCTTGTACAGAATGCCCCGATAAATGCATCTCCTGCGGCTCTTGGATCGACCATTTCTACATCTTCGATCGCTTTCTTATAGTAAAAACGTTCTGGTGTGTTCATGATCACACCCTTTTCGGCTAGCGTGATCAGTACCGTTGGTACTCCTCGTCCACGAATCACCGCAGATACGACTCTTGCTTCATCAAGATTAAATCTTGTCCATTCCCTCTTCCAATCACTATGGATCTTAATACCTGTCATTGATTTTGCTGCCTGCTCATTGACGATCAGGTATGTAACGCACTCCATAAGTTCTTTTGAAAGCTTCTTTGCCGGAATAGGATTCAATACTACATCAACTTCATGTTTATATGCATAGCCCGCAATTGCTTCATTGACTTCCATCGGTATCGCATTCTGAAGCACAACGAGATCATATTTGTCCATCTCATCTTCCAGATATGCGATCTCATCAACCGTTAATTGTGTTGTTGCCCCTGGTATAACGATCGATCTTTTCTTTACTTTCTGTCCTGGAACAGTCTCTAATAATACAATCGAAGATCCTGTTGGGAGCACATCATCATAAATGATCTGTTCCGTGTTCACTCCTGCTTCCTTACATACTTTAACCAGTTCTTCTCCATCCCTATCTCTTCCGATCTTACCGATCAGCGTAACATCTGCCCCAAGGCGAGCCATCTGTACTGCCTGATTAGCCCCCTTGCCTCCGGGTGATTTCTTAATATCTTCACCCATCACTGTCTGTCCTTCTTCTGGGATCACAGATGTTTCTATGCCTTGATTCATCATAAGACTTCCGACTACCAGGATCTTTGGTCGTTTCTTCATATTCGAATTCCTCACTCTATCTATTCACTCCTCATCTGTTACAGATCAGAGCTGATAAATTTATTATAATATTGTCTGAATCCAAATACAATCTTTACTTATCTTTCTTTTCGTTTTCTTCTGAAAAATCTTCGTTTTTCTCTGGATGCTGCAATTTCTTCTCTTGCTTTTTGCTGATTTCTGATCATCTCATCCAGTTTCTGAAATCTTTTTTCTTCTTCAGCTTCTCTTAGCCGAAACTGGTAATCCATTTCTTTTACTACTCTGTCTGAAACCTTAGAACTGATCTGATCTGCAATATGATCTTTCTGTTCCAGAATCGCCTGTCCCATGATCTTTACCAACACTTTTTGAAACTGCATCATTTTATCAGACGTATTCATCTGTTTTTCTTCCGGAAATGGAATGATATTTCCGGATAATTTCTGTTTGATCTCTTCGCTGTCTAATCCAGCATTTCTCATATCACGGATCTGTTCAAATGTATGTATTTCTTTGTCTCCATAACAACGATATCCTTTTTCATTTCGAGGGATCGTTAAGGAAAATTCTTCTTCCCATGTTCTTAAATGATATGTTTCAAGGCCTAACTGCCTGGCTGCTTCTGATATCATACGTCTTTTTTCTTTCATATGTCCCTTCCTTTCCTCCCCTTCATTATAAGGTTTGAAAAGGACTTCAAACAAGAAAAACCGTCCTCTAAAAGATGACGGTTTCTGGCATTTTTCTCTTTATTTTTTACTTTTTAGATTCCAAGATCATCCATCGGACCGCTTTCTTCGGATTCATTTGCGATCTGATCTAAGCGCAGTGCAAGGGTTGTATACCTCCGTTGCTCATTGACATTCTGGATCATGGAAAATAACATATTTCTGTCTCCTACGATCGTTAAACAGTTTTTTGCTCTTGTGACTCCTGTATACAGGAGGTTTCTGTGGAATAATACTCTTGGTCCGCTTAAGATCGGCATCACAACCGCTGGGTATTCGCTTCCCTGTGATTTGTGGATTGTGACTGCATATGCAAGTTCTAATTCATCAAGACTTGCATACGGATACTGGACTTCCCTCGTCTCATCAAATAAGACTGTGATCTTCTCTGTGTAATCATTGATTTCTGTGATGATTCCCATATCACCATTGAATACTCCAACTCCCTTATCTACGGTGAATCCTTTGCTATTTCGCATTTCCCATTCAATCTGATAATTGTTCTTGATCTGCATGACTTTGTCACCTTCCCGGAACAATCCAAAGGCGATCTCTTTTTCTTTCTTCTCATCAGATGGTGGATTCAAATATTGCTGCATGACCTGATTGAGCCTCTCAACACCAAGTTCACCTTTTCGCATTGGTGTTAAGATCTGGATATCATATGGTTTCACATGGACATATCCTGGTAGTTTATCCCGTACTAAATATACTAAAACTCCTAGTACATCCTGAATATTATTTCTCTGTAAGAAGAAAAAATCTCGGCTCTTATTATCTAATTCAACTGGTCTTCCCTGATGGATCAGATGGGCATTTCTTACGATATGGCTGCCTTCTTCCTGACGGAAGATCTGGTTTAATTCCACGACTTTAAACTGTCCTGATGCGATCATATCTTTTAAGACATTTCCAGCACCGATCGATGGCAACTGATTGGCATCTCCTACAATGACCAATCTTGTTCCAGGCACCATAGCTTGCAGGAGTGCATTCATCAGATATAGGTCTACCATGGACATCTCGTCAATAATGATCACATCCGTTTCTAATGGATTACCCGCATTGCGTTCAAACATGGATGCATTTCCCTTTTTCATGTCACGTTCCCTGTCAGCTTCCCCATTGATTTCTAACATACGATGAATCGTCATTGCTTCATATCCCGTTGCCTCTGTCATACGCTTTGCTGCTCTTCCTGTTGGTGCTGCCAAACGGATATCCAATCCTTCATGTTCAAAATACTGGATCATTCCATTGATCGTTGTCGTCTTACCAGTTCCAGGACCTCCGGTTAAGACAACGATACTATCCTGTGCCACTGCATGGATCGCTTCTTTCTGTTTTTCAGCAAATGTGATCTGCTCTGTCTCTTCGATCATTGCGATCATTGTCTCCACCTCAGAAATGGAAACATCATAATGGATATTTAAATCCAGCAGCATTCTTGCCGTATTGACTTCCATATGATACTGTGGTGCTGCATAAACTCTTGTCTCTTCATCCTCTTCAATGACGATCTTGCGATCGATCATCATTTCTAATAAATGCTCTTCGATATCTTCTGGTGTTACCCCTAAGATATGAGCTGCATTTCTGCACAAAATACGTTTTGGCAAAAATACATGGCCTTCATTTAGTGCCCGCATTAAGGTGTAAAAAATTCCAGAAATGATACGGTAATCTGAGCTGCTTCCAATCCCGACTTTCTTCGCGATCTCATCTGCGATCTTAAATCCGACTCCTGCAATATCATCCGTCATCTTATATGGATTTTCCTGAATGATCGTATACAAATGATCCCCATATTCTTTATAAATCTTCACAGCAAGATTATTATTGATTCCATATCCAGACAGAAACATCATCGCCTGACGCATTTCCTGCTTCTCACTGAATTCCACGGCGATCGCTCTGGCTTTCTTCTCGCTGATTCCTTTTACTTCTGCAAGACGTTCTGGCTCCTCTTCGATAACTCGGAAGGTATCCATCTTAAACTTCTTTGTAATACGTTTTGCAAGTGCAGGTCCGACTCCTTTGATCGCTCCGGAACCTAAATAGCGTTCCATGCTGTCAATATCATCTGGAGCCACAATCTCATAAGTTCTCATCTGAAATTGTGGTCCATGCACTGGGTGATCGACATAATCTCCTTCCAAAGATATGTATTCTCCATCATTTAAGAAAGGAAATGATCCAACGACAGTCTCTTCATCTCCATCGACATCAAGGCTTAATACAGTATATCCGTTATCTTCATTCCGAAAACGTATATGATCTACGTATCCTTTCAAATATGCCATTGTTTTCTCTCCTTTCTTCTGATCTACAGTATAACGTGAATTAAGGCCAGGATGAATTGCCATCCTGGCCTCTTTGAATCTCTAATGATTATTTGTTCTTTGATTTTTTATCATCATCTGCTAAATATTCGATATATTTTCCTGTACCGATTGCTACAGCTGTTAAAGGATCTTCTGCTGTCATTGTGTTGATTCCAGTCTTCTCTTCGATCAGTTCTTCTAATCCCTGAATTAAAGATCCACCACCTGTTAAAACGATTCCACGATCAGAAATATCAGCTGCTAATTCTGGTGGAGTTCTCTCCAGTACATTGTGTACTGCGTCTACGATCTGGTATGCAGGTTCTCTTAAAGCTTCTTCTGTTTCTTCAGATGTCACAGTCACTGTCTTTGGAAGTCCTGTTACAAGGTTACGTCCGCGAACGTCCATTGTAAGATTTTCTGGGCGTTTGTATACTGTACCTACATTGATCTTGATCTCTTCTGCTGTACGTTCTCCAATTAATAAGTTATGTTTCTTACGCATGAAACGTACGATTGCTTCGTCAAAGTCATCTCCAGCTACTTTGATAGAGTTGCTTACTACGACTCCACCTAAAGAGATAACTGCGATATCAGCTGTACCACCACCGATATCAACGATCATATTTCCACAAGGTTTTGCAATGTCGATTCCTGCACCGATCGCTGCTGCTACTGGCTCTTCGATGATGGAAACTTCTCTTGCTCCTGCCTGATATGTTGCATCTTCTACGGCTTTCTTCTCTACTTCAGTTGCACCACTTGGTACACAAACACTGATGCGAGGTTTTCTTCCAAATAAAGACTTACCAACTGTTCTGCTGATAAAATAACTTAACATCTTCTCTGTAACTGTATAATCAGAGATAACTCCCTGACGTAATGGACGAACTGCCACGATATTACCTGGTGTTCTTCCTAACATTAAACGTGCTTCTTCTCCGATCGCTTTGATCTTGTTTGTATTTCTATCAAATGCCACTACAGATGGCTCTTTTAATACTACACCTTTTCCTTTGACGTAAACTAATACGCTGGCGGTTCCTAAATCAATTCCAATATCTGTTCCTGCTGCCATAGCAAAAATTCCCCTTTCGCTTTCTCTTATCTATCATTATTATGTTATTTCTACTTTATCCGTATACGTGCAGTTCTACACACGTACACATACTCTCTTATTATAAACATTTTCCAAGAAAATTCAACGATTTTTTACATATTCTGCGAAATTTCAGTAAATCTTAAGAACTTACTTTTCCCAGCGTCCAGATGCCCCACATGGAAGGACCAATCCGTTGGATGAAACTGGTAATCCGATCTCATCTGAGACTACTTTTCCACCAAATTTCGCTGCTACCTGAGTCTCTAACATATAAGTTAAAACTGCTGGCTGTAAACCTGTTGTATAGGAGTTTACAAGGAAGAATAATGGGTCATCGGACAGAATCTTTGTACATAGTTCGATAAATGGATAAATCTTCTCCTCAATCTTCCAGATCTCTCCCTTTGGTCCTCTTCCGTATGATGGAGGGTCCATGATGATTCCATCGTAATGATTTCCTCTTCGGATCTCACGTTCTACAAACTTCACACAGTCATCGACCAACCAGCGGATTGGTTTCTCTCTTAATCCAGAAAGCTGTGCATTCTCCTTTGCCCAGTTTACCATACCTTTGGATGCGTCAACGTGTGTGACTGATGCTCCTGCTGCTGCCGCTGCAAGTGTTGCCCCTCCTGTGTAGGCAAATAAGTTTAATACTTTTACTGGACGATTTGCTTTTCTGATTTTGTCTGAAAACCAGTCCCAGTTCACTGCCTGTTCTGGGAATAATCCTGTATGTTTGAAGCTGAATGGCTGTAAGTGGAATTTTAATTCTTTGTACTGAATATCCCATGTCTTAGGAAGATCAAAGAATTCCCACTGTCCGCCGCCTTTGTGACTTCTGTGATAATGTCCATTTGGCTTCTTCCACTGTCTTAACTTCTTTGGGGTGTCCCATAGAACCTGTGGGTCTGGCCTTACCAGAAAATAATCTCCCCAGCGTTCTAATTTCTCACCGTTTGATGTATCTAAGACTTCATAGTCTTTCCATTGGTCTGCTAACCACATATTGTATATTCTCACTTTCTGTTTCTTCTATAAAATATCATCTTGTGCATGTATCTACATACTTATGCTTATTATAGCCTAAAGACAAATTCTTTCGCAAGGGTTCCATATAGAAAAAAAGAACTTTCTGCATCTTTTCCATGCAGAAAGTTCTTAAACTATGTAATTCCTATGATTTTTAAGCCTGAAGTCCCATTAAATGATTGATAAACTGCTGTGCCGTACGTCCAGAGATTCCTCCGTGGCTTAATTCCCACTTGTTTGCTTCCAGCAATAATTCATCATCCGGCATATCAATTCCGTTCTTCTTTGCCAGTTCACGTACGATCTCCTGGAACTGCTTCTTATCCGGTTTTCCAAAGTAGATCGTAACACCGAATCTTGCCACCAGGGACAGCTTCTCCTGAACAGTATCATTTGTATGAAGTTCTTCATCTCTGTCTTCTTTATCTTTGAATGTCTCACGGATCAGGTGTCTTCTGTTCGAAGTTGCATAGATTAGTACGTTATCCGGCTTCTTCTCGAGTCCGCCTTCGATCACTGCCTTCAGGTATTTATATTCGATCTCAAACTCTTCAAAAGAGAGATCGTCCATGTAAATAATGAACTTGTAATTGCGGTTTTTGATCTGTGCGATGACATCATTCAGATCACAGAACTGGTGCTTGTACACTTCGATCAGACGTAAGCCTCTGTCATAGTACTGGTTTGCAATGGCTTTGATACTGGTGGATTTCCCGGTTCCGGCATCCCCATATAACAGGCAGTTATTTGCCTGCTTTCCGTTGACAAATGCTTCCGTATTGTCGATGAGTTTCTGTTTTGCAAGTTCATAGCCGACCAGATCGTCTAATTTCACATGGGCAATATTTGTGATCGGCACGATCTCCACCTCTTCCTTTTCCCTGTGCTGAATGCGGAATGCCTTGTGAAGTCCGAGTTTACCAACGCCAAAATCTTTATAAAAAGCCGTCACTGCATCTTTAAATTCAGAAACATTTGAGGAAGCTTCCAGCTTTAACTTCAACTCATTGATGCGCTCCTTGATCCTCTTGTTAAAAATCTTTCCGCTTCCTGTCATGCTCTGGTAATCGGTGATAGCATCGATACAGTCCATCTCAAAATAAGAGGCAAGCTTTCCAAAATCGAAATCAAACAGCGATTTGATGATTTCAAAGTCATGCAATACGATCTGATTGATGGATCCCTCCACTTCTCCGCGGATCTCATAGGCTTTACTGTAAGCATTCTCATTATTTACAAGAATAAATGCCAGAAAACTGTGCCACAGGTTTCCCTCAAATCCATGACTCACTGCCAGCTCCATTAGCTGGTTCAAACTCTCATACAATAGAGACTCCACATCCTCTTTATTATAATATTCATTTTCATAATTCTCCATGATCCAGGTCATGTTATAAAATAATTTTCCATTTTCAAAATCTTTATATAAAATTAAATTCTTTGGACTTTTCATCAGTTTATTCATTCCCTTCTGCACTCACATAATTGCCAAGTATTTTCAAACGGATCGTCTCCTCTGTCAGCCCCCGCAGCGCATTCTGTACGGCTGCATCATTGAGGTTTCCCTCAATGTCAACAAAGAAGCGGTACTCCCACGCTTTTCCCTGCACCGGTCTGGACTCGATCTTATTCATGTTGATTCCGTTGTAGATAAAATGGGACAGCTTATGGTACAGCGAACCGCTCTCATGCGGAACTTCAAAAGAGATACTGATCTTATTGGCTCTCGATTCAAAAATCTTCTTGTTTGCCACAATGATAAACTTTGTATAATTATTTTTATTGTTCTGGATCGCCTCGTCGAGCACTTTCAGACCATAAATATCCGCAGTCAGGGTGCTTGCGATCGCTGCCTTGTTCTTTTTCCCATCCTCTTTGATCTTCTGGGCGGACATCGCCGTATTTTTCAGACTGTGCTTTTCCCAGTCTCTGTGGCTCTCAAGGTATTTCGAGCACTGCATCAGCGCCTGTGGGTGGGAATAAATGTCGGTGATATCGTCCATGTCTGCTTCCGGCAGACCCAAAAGTGCATGGTCGATACGGATGATCTGCTCTCCCACGATATAATTATTGTATTCCACCATAAGATCATAGTTCTCGGAAACGATTCCGGCGGATGAATTCTCAATTGGGAATACAGCGTAATCGGCCTCCCCGTTTTGGATGGCTTCCATCGCATCCCGCCACGTATCCACATGATAACTGTCTGCATTCTCCCCGAAATACTCATTCAGCGCAAGCTGGGAATACGCGCCTTCTGTTCCCTGAAATACGATTTTAGCATTTTTGTAATTCAGATGATCTACTTCTTTAAAATCGGGTTTTTCCGTCTGGCCATGTTCTGTCAGAAGCTGATACTGACGCTTCCGGCTCATGGACATGATCTGCTCGAACAGTTCACGGATACCATGTTTTAAAAATGGCGTAGTTCCTTTTCTGCTCAATGTTTCCAACTTGGAAACCTCACGCTGCTTGTCAAATACTTTCTTTCCCACAGCAATTTTATATTCAGCAACTTCCTCTGAAATTGCCATTCTGCGTTCATACAGATCCACGATCTGACTGTCGATCTGATCAATCTCATCTCTTAGTTCCAATAAATCTCTCATAAAAAATCCAAGCCTTTCCATTTATTATTTATAATATATTACATTCACAGTTTGCTTGCAAGAGAACACTTGCGTCATGGTATACAGAAATGCTATACTTTTTATAGATAAAGATTATAAATCAAAGAGGTGATTTACTTATGAAAAAAATTTGGAAATGGCTGCTTTTTGTGTTGGTGATCCTTCTTGCTGCCGGGTGTGTTTTCCTCTACCGGTACATAAACCGCATTCGGTATAATGACGGTTATGTCAACGGCAACACTGCGGGAAATCTGTATAACGAAGGATATTTCTGTGAAAAAGATGGTATTGTCTACTTTGCCAACCCTGCCGACAACTACTGTCTGTACTCCATGAACCCGGACGGCACAAACATCAAAAAGTTAGAGGATCAGAGTGTCAGCTACATCAACGTGGATGACCACTACATTTATTACTGTAAACTTAAGGGAAAAAGCGCTGATTCATTTTCCTTCCTCCCGGTCAATACCAACAGTTTATGCCGGCTGGACATTGACGGAAAAGGAAAGCCTGAAATTTTAGATGATGATCCGTGTATGTATGCTTCCCTGGTTGGAAATTATCTGTACTATCTGCATTATGATACCACTGATGCAACCACGCTGTACAAAGTCAAAATTGATGGCAAGGAAAAAGAGCAGGTAGAAAAACAGTCCTACTTTACCGCAAGTACCGATGGACAATATATTTATTATAACGGACTGACAGACAATCATAATATCTATGAGATGGACACTTCCAACGACCATGCAAAAGTCATCTATGAGGGGAACTGCTGGATGCCGGTGAAAGACGGAAACAATCTTTATTTTATGGACTGTGAAAACGATTACCGCATTGCCAAAGTCGATCTGACAAATGGTGAAAAAACGCTGGTCACGGACTGCCGTGTCGACTGCTATAATGTCACAGGCGATAAAATCTTTTTTCAGAAAAATGATAAGACAAATCCGGCCATCTGTTGTATTAATACAGATGGAAGCAATTATCAGGAATTAAAAGAAGGCAACTACACTGCCATTAATGTAACTTCCACTTATGTCTATTTTAAAGATTTTACGACCAAAACCCCTTATTATACATCTGTTGCTGCCCCGGGCAATGTACAGATCTTTAATCCATAAGCAGATTCTATCACAAAACAATTTTTCGCAATATAAGGGAACAGAAAGCGCCAGGAAAATTCACACTTTTCCTGGCGCTTTCTTTATCTGGCAAAACAAATGTTTATGCAAAATCAAATAACGACAACTGATTGGACTCCGGCATATCACCGAGCAGTCCAAGATCTGCCATAAGATCGATGGTAGATTTCGTTACTTTGGTTCTCTGACGGAAATCATCTTTGGATAAGAACTTTCCGTCTTTTGCTGCTTCCGCAACCGCGATTGCAGCATTGTCGCCCATACCCTCGATCGTATTTAACGCCGGCATAAGTTTTCCATCGATGATCTGGAAACGGTCCGGCAATGCACGGTAAATATCAATTGGCGTAAAATCAAAACCTCTCGCATACATCTCCTGCACGATCCGCATATCACGGTAGACATCCTGCTCTTTTTTGGAAAGAGAGTCTTTTCTTCTTGTGTAATCCTTATAAAAATATTCCAGACGCTCTTTTCCCTGACACATGATCTCATAGTTGAAACCGGTCGCACGAATGGAAAAATATGCTGCATAATAGGCGAGTGGATAAAAAACTTTACAGTATGCAATACGCCACGCCATCATAACGTAGGCAGCCGCATGTGCTTTCGGGAACATATACTTGATCTTTAAACACGAATCAATATACCATTCCGGTACATTATGTGCCCGCATCTCTTCCTTCCATTCTTCCTTTAATCCCTTACCTTTTCGAACAGACTCCATAATGGTAAAAGACTGCTCACTGTCAAGTCCCATACTGATCAGATAAATCATAATATCATCACGGGTACAGATTGCAGTAGAAATCGTTGCAATCCCCTGCTCAATTAAAGTCTGTGCATTTCCCAACCACACATCCGTACCATGCGAAAGTCCTGAAATTCGGATCAGATCCGAAAATTCGGTCGGTTTCGCATCAATAACCATCTGCATCGCAAAATCTGTTCCAAACTCCGGGATTCCTAAACATCCCAGGGGAATACCGTTGATGTCTTCCGGTTCTACTCCCAATGCAGAGGTATTCATAAACAGCGACATGACTGTCTGATCATCCAGAGGGATCGTCTGTGGATCAAGTCCTGTCAAGTCCTGTAACATACGGATCATGGTCGGATCATCGTGTCCGAGAATGTCCAGTTTTAATAAGTTATGGTCGATGGAATGGTAATCAAAATGAGTCGTAACCGTTGCAGTCGTCATATCGTTTGCCGGATGCTGTACCGGAGTAAACGTATTAATCTCCTCACCCACCGGAAGAACAACGATACCTCCCGGATGCTGTCCGGTCGTTCTGCGGACGCCGACACATCCCTGTACGATACGGTCGATCTCACAGTTTCTCTTGTGGATGCCGCGCTCCTCGTAATAATTCTTGATATAACCGAATGCCGTTTTATCGGCAAGTGTACCGATCGTACCGGCACGGAAGGTCTGTCCGTAACCGAAAATAACCTCACAGTACGCATGCGCTTTACTCTGGTACTCACCGGAGAAGTTCAAGTCGATATCCGGCTCCTTATTTCCCTTGAATCCAAGGAATGTCTCAAACGGGATATCAAATCCATCCTTGACTAGTTTTTCGCCGCAGACCGGACAAATCTTATCCGGCATATCACAGCCGCTCCTGCCGGAAAATGCCTTGACCTCCGGCGAATCAAAATCACTGTATTTACAATTTGGGCAGCGATAATGTGCCTGGAGCGGATTGACCTCCGTGATACCGGACATTGTCGCCGCAAAGGACGAACCTACTGAACCACGCGATCCTACCAGATATCCATCCTCGTTTGACTTCCATACCAGTTTCTGTGCAATGATGTACATAACCGCATATCCGTTGGAAATAATAGAGTTCAGCTCTTTCTCAAGTCTGGAAGACACCTGTACCGGAAGATCTTCTCCATACATTTCATGTGCTTTACGATAACAGATATCTCGAAGCTCCTGATCGGAATCCGCGATTACCGGAGGACACTTATTTGGGTTTACCGGTGAGATTTTCTCTACCATACGTGCGATCTTCTGTGGATTTTCTATAACAA
>ENA-OPXQ01000403-OPXQ01000403.1-human-gut-metagenome-genome-assembly--contig:-NODE-403-length-28187-cov-4.734822_pt1 | contig 28187 bp, 25 predicted proteins | sample MGYA00241769_ERZ502042 | MGnify/ENA primary metagenome ERZ502042 (study PRJEB25962, sample SAMEA2041934) | human gut metagenome | biome: human gut; feature: human-associated habitat; material: faeces...
GATAACCATTTTTTTACGGCAGGTATCACCAAGTTCATTTAAATGTTCGATTGTGATTTCAACGATTCGTTCCATACCAGGTTGTGTGATTTCGATAATTCTTCCGTTACTAATATATTTTCGAAGCAGCATGCAGAAGTTTGGGGCGGTCATAGGATTTGCCTTTGTCTTTGTAGTAAAATAGATAAGTGGAAGACTTGCTCCGGCAGAAATCAATAATCGATAGGTTTCTTTATTATTTTTTACAACAAGAAGCAGTTCGTCCGCTTCCGGCTGATATATTTTGTAGATGCGTCCGCCGGTAAGCAGGCGGTTCATGTCATATACAATATTGGCAATTACAACGCCATCAAAAGCCATAATAAGTTCCTCCTGAGTCTAGAATGATATTGCGGCAAAAATATCTGAAAAACAGTAGGATTTGCAGCCTTTTCATGATACCATAGATAAGAAGGGAATGTCAAAACATCGGGCATACCTGCATGGAGATTAAAAAGCTATGACAGAAAAGGAACAACATATGATTTTTCAGTCAGATACTTGCATGGTAAATGACAATATGATATGTTGGATAAAAGAACGAAAACATAGAAGGAGGCATTTTATGGGAAAAGCAGAAAATGGAGAAATCAGAGAAGTGACAGCAAATATCTGGGAGGACAGAAAGCATCATTTATGGTTTCCGCTTAGTTTTACAAAATATACAGTAGGGAATGGAAGATTATATGTAAACAGCGGATTCCTTTCTTCAAGAGAAGATGAATGTCTGTTATACCGTATTACAGATATTACATTATACCGCAGCCTTCCACAGCGCATTTTTGGAACAGGGACAATTGAGCTTCATACCAAAGACCGCTCCACCCCAGTTATCCGCCTGGAGAATATCGCGAAATCAGCAGAAGTAAAGCGTGTCTTAAGTGATTTGATTGAGAGGGAGCGTGAGGAGAAACACGTTGTCGGAAGAGATATGTATGGTGCTATAAGTCACATCGACCCGATGGAAGAGATACAAGACGATCATATGTAGAAATCCTTGAATTTACACACTTTGCAGAATATTATAATTTCAATACAGTTAATGAAAATCACAGAAAAAAAGAGATTGTGAACAAGATAACTGTTATTGTAGCGTTAGACCTCGGTACGAGGGACACAAAGAATCTTAAATATGAAAATGAATAGAGAGCTATCAGATCATTGATAGATTATAGGGATACTTGTTAAAAGCGGGTGTCCCTATTTTTTATGGGGCATTCCAGAAATGGAGTGTCTTTTTTATACCAAAATATTAAAAATTCAGGAGGAAAATGAAAATGACAAACACAGCGTTAAGAGCAGAGAATAGCAATTCTCGCACAATTACTTTCAAGAGCAAGGAACACGAAAAATTTTATATGGAATATCTGAAAAAATGCAGATATCAGGATGTTTATCATCAGGCTCTGGTTTATTGCCTGGGTATCGACAGAGACACAAGAGAAAATGTGAATAAAATCTATAATTTTAAAACTGGATGTGTAAAAACGGAATCCCTGCAGGAAGGTTGGCAGACCAGTGGAAGTTTACGGATCGTCCGCATGGCATTTAATCTTTACTGCAATGGGACACCAAGTGTCGGAGATTATGAAGCAGAGGAAGATCAGTTAAAAGAGTGTCAGTATTATACCGTAGAAGATCTGTTTTGCTGCGGATATGCCCGGTATTTTTGGGAAGCCATTAAAATCCGTTATCCAGAGTATTGTTTTTACAAAGACTGGGAGGATATGTATGCTGAAAATTAGATTACAGGGTACTTTAAAGGATATTCAATGGTTCCGTCGTATTTTGGAAAAGCATAAAGAATTGGATGTTCTGGAAGTATCGGATGCTTATGCGAACAAAGGAACAAGCAAATATTTTCGTGTTTATGTTGAAGTAGAAGAAAAAGAGTAAATCGGAGGAAAGTATATGTGTAAAGTAATTGCTATTGCAAATCAGAAAGGCGGAGTAGCCAAAACAACGACAACAATCAATCTGGGAGCCGGACTGGTGAAGTCAGGGAAAAAAGTAGTCCTGGTAGATGCTGATCCACAGGGGCACTTGACAATGGGATTGGGATTCCCTAAAAATCTCAAGGTAACATTAAAAAGCATGATGGAGAACATTATCATGGGACTGGAATTTGATCCGAAAGAAGCAATTCTGCACCATGAAGAAGGTGTTGACCTAATTCCGTCCAATAAATTGCTTGCCGGAATGGATATGTCTTTATTTACAGTAGAGGACAGAGAAAAGGTGCTGAAAGAGTATCTGGAACTGCTGAAGGATGAGTATGATTATATTCTGATTGACTGTATGCCATCCCTGGGAATGCTGACGCTCAATGCTTTGAGTGCAGCGGACAGTGTTCTGATTCCAGTGCAGCCACAATATTATGCGGCAGATGGACTCATGGAATTACTGAAAGTAGTTAAGGGAATCCATCAGAGGTTCAATCCGGATTTACAGATAGAAGGCATTTTATTCACAATGGATAATTGCCGTTACAATAATGCAAAGAGAAACAAACAGGCAATCAAAACTACATACGGAAGTGACATTAGGATTTTTGAGCAGACGATTCCGAGAACAGAAAGCCTTGCAGAAACAGCATCGGAGGGTGTAAGTATCTTTGCCTATGATGGAAAAAGCAAGGGGGCAGACAGCTATCTGGAACTGGTTCAGGAGGTGTTGAAACATGCGTAGACCGAAAAAAGATATTCAGCTTACCTCTTATGATGAATTACTGGGATTAGAGGAAACACCGGAAAAGAGTATGAACCAGGTTGTGGAAATAGATCTGGCAAAGCTCTATCCCTTTAAAAATCATCCGTTCCATGTAAATGATGATGAAAAAATGGCAGAAACCGTAGAGAGCATTAAAACATACGGTGTTTTGACTCCTGCGCTGGTAAGACCTCGACCAGATGGCGGATATGAGATGATTTCCGGGCATAGAAGAAAAAGAGGCTGTGAACTGTGTGGAAAGACTACATTGCCAGCTCTTGTCCGAAATTATACGGATGATGAAGCGGTCATTATTATGGTCGATTCCAACATTCAGCGTGAAAATCTACTGCCAAGTGAGAAAGCTCATGCCTATAAGATGAAATATGATGCAATGAAGCATCAGGGAAGTAAAGGTGAGAAATATACAGCAGATATGGTTGGGGAAGCTGCCGGGGACAGTGGGAGAACCGTACAGAGGTATATCCGTCTGGCGGCATTATCAGATGCTTTGCTGGAATATGTGGACAATAATAAAATTCCTATGATTGTGGGAGAAAAGCTGTCTTATCTGAAGCCAGAGGAACAGGGGTGGCTTCTGGAAGTGATTACCAACAGCAGCATTTTTCCGACAAAACAACAGGCAGAACAGTTAAAAGAATGCAGTGCAAATGGAAAATTAAACCAGAGTTATATCTATGCTGTTTTATTAAAAAAGGAAAGCAGTAAGATCAATGTGACGATTCCGGCAAAAAAAATTGGAAATTATTTTCCGGAGACATATTCTAAAGAACAGATAGAAGAAGTCATTTTTATGCTTTTGGATAAATGGAAAGAAAACAAAGAAGGAGTAGCAGATGCAGAAGATACAGTTTGATTATTTTACAGGGATGGAAGCGGAACAATACAGCTTCTATCGTGTCCCTAAAGTGCTGTTTACAGAATCCTGCTTTAAAACTCTTTCTTGCGAAGCAAAGGTATTATACGGTCTGATGCTGGACCGTATGAGCCTGAGCATTAAAAATAGATGGTTGGATTCAGAGGACAGAGTATACATTATCTTCACTGTGGAAGAAATTGCAGAGTTGATGAACTGCGGAACTCAAAAGGCAGTGAAGCTGGTGAAAGAGCTGGACAGCAGTAATGGGATTGGATTGATAGAGAAGAAACGTCTGGGACTGGGAAAACCGAATGTTATTTATGTGAAAAATTTTATGATCAGAGAGGTTCCAGATCAAAAGCCGACAGGTAATTGTGCAGATCTGCAATCTGAGCAGGAAGATCATAAAAAAATTGCAGATTTGCAATCGAAACAGAAAAGACATAAGGAATGTGCAGATTTGCAACAAGAAGCAGAAAACAAGGGGAAAACAGGCATTTCTCTGAATTGTGAAAATCATCATTCAGGAGCAGTGAAAACCACAATTCAGGATTATGGGGAATCACAATTCCAGAATAGTGAAAATCACAATTCAAGAATGGTGGAAACCACAAATCCAGAATTTCCAGAATCACAATTCAAAAATAGTGAAAATCATCATTCCAGAATAGTGGAAATCACAAATCCAGAATGTCCGAAATCACAATCTAATAATACTGATATTAACAAGACTGATATTAGTGAAACTGAGATAAATCAATCTTATCCAATCATATCAGGTAATTTCCAAAAGAAAAAAGATGTGATGGAGGAGATGAAAGCATATCGTGAGGTGATCCATGAAAACATAGATTATCAATATCATGCCAAGGAAGATGTAGATGAACTGGTGGAGTTGATGATCGAAGTTATGATGATGCCGGAGGACAGTATGATTCGCATTGCGGGAGTAGAAAAACCAGTTGCTTTGGTAAAAAGCAGGTTTATGAAACTGAACTATTCGCATATCGAATATGTGCTGTTCTGTCTGAACCGGAATACGACCAAGGTTGGGAATATTAAAGCCTATCTTCTGACCGCCCTGTATAATGCCCCGGCAACGATAAACAGTTATTATCAGGCAGAAGTTAATCACGATATGTATGGAGGATAAAGGAACATGAAGAAGATGATTAAAAAAGTGATAGCACCAGTGCTGGTGATTACAGTATTGTTTACAGTATTAAGACCGTTTTGTATCCAGGATGGGAAGTGCAATTATTTCTTGCTGTTACTTCTGATGGGGATACCGTTTGGAATTGGAAAAATGTGTGTCTGGATGGTTCCAAGAGGTTTTGATCTTGGAGGAACACTGGCAGTATGGACAATGAATTTTCTGATCGGAGGATTGATAGGAAGTGTCGTATTGCTGGCAATGATTGGACAGGCAATCATTTATCTTAGTGTTTTCCTGCTCACAGTTATTACAGGAATACATAAAATACCGAGAATAAAATGAAATAGATCTTTTGAAAAGCAGCTAAGACAAAATTAGCTGCTTTTTTTCTGGAAACTTTGCGACACAATGTCGTAAAGCTGGGATAAATTGCAGGAAAGGAGACACCGTATTGAGCAATCGTGCAATTTCCACAGAACTTATTGAATTGGGAGAACGGATCAGAAAACGCAGGCAGGAAATGAAGTTGTCACAGGAATCTTTTGCGGAAAAAGCAGGTATCAGTGTCAATACGGTCAGCAGGATAGAAGGAGGGCAAACGGCAATGTCTGTTGAGATTTTCAGGAAGATGATTGAGATCCTGGAAACAGATGCCAATATCCTGATGGGAAAAGAGGGGGACGATGCAGAAAAAAGAAAGCAGTTTGAGGAAGTATTTTATCGTATTCAGAAGATGGAATGGAAAGAGCAGAAAATTATTATGCAGACAATAGATTCGCTGATAGACAGTTTTAATGAGTACAGGTGAAATTTCACCATATATGGGGTGTAAAACAAAAAAACTCCCCATATATGCTAAGGATAATAGTTTTTTGTGCTGTTAAAATAGCAAACAGAGAGAAAGAGACAGAAACAAGGAAGGGAGACAGGATTGATGACCAGACAAGAAAATTTAATCTATCGGAAGCAGTGTCCCTATGATGCAATGGGAGACTATTCTGTTTTGATGGAAAATGAAAAGAACATAAAAACGGAAAGAAATGCAAAGAAGTCTGACCGGGACATCAGACGGAAAATAAAATAGAGGATGCTGTAAATTAGCAGAAAGGGCAGTAAGGAAGTTTCAGGCTCTCGTTAAAAAAAACGGGTGTGCCGGAAGCTGTTTTTTACTGCCCTTTTGCCAGTAGATCAGTAATAATCCTATCCTTTCTGCTGATGGGCACCTGTTGCCAGCAGGCAGAAGGGTGGTAATCATGCTGACATTGCAGGAATTGAAACAGGTTGTAGGTAACAGGGAAGAAAGAAGAAAGGTTCCGTCCGCCAGGTATTTAAGAGAAAACGATGTGGCAGTTGTAAAGCAGAGACTGATAGATGGTGCGGAAATTATTGCGTATCAGACAGGATATGTTTTCTATTGCGTGGGTGATTATGGAACGGTTTTTCCTTTATTTACCTGTCGAGATTATGTATATGAAGCAGGAAGAAAAATAACAGTTGTTAAGGAAGATTTTTTTGATAATCAGCCCTGGTATGTGCGGTTGATATTAGAAGGTGAAGATCGGCTGTGCAGGAACAGGGAGGTACGAGAACATAATAATTGCATTTCATACAGCCATATTTCAGAAGGCTGGTGTGAATTGGTGGATAAAAGGCAGAATGTACTTGAAAAACTGATCATAGAAGAAGCTATTGGAGAATTCATGGATCTGCTGACTGACCGGCAGAGACAGGTGATCCATCAAATTTATTTTCAGCAGCGTACACAAAGAGAAGTGTCACGGGTGTTTGGAATTACAGAACCGGCAGTATCAAAATGTATTTCACAGGCAAAGCAGAAAATGAGAAGAAATGCAGGCAGACTGATCGGAGTGCTTCAGAAGGGAGAATAAAAGATGCGTGGTAAAAAACCAAAGGAAAGACAACGGTATGTGCTGCGTGTAAATGAAACTCTCATAGAAGTTACCAGAGACGTATATCTGGCATGGTACCAGTCAAGAAGAAAAGAAAGATACCAGCTTGAAAAAATGCAGAAAAATGGTGTGTGCGGAATAGAAAAAGTAGGGGAAACGAGTTACAACAGTTATTTGCATATATTATCACCAGAAGAAATAGTCATCAGGGTGTCAGAAATACAAGAGCTGCAGGAAGCACTGAAATATTTGTCAGAAGAAGAAATGGAATTGATAAGATTATTATTTTTTGAAGAGTACACAGTTAAAAAAACAGCACAGTATTTCGGGTGTTGTACAAAGACAATCAGAAACAGGAAAAACAAAGTATTGCAGAAACTAAAAGACAGGCTGGAAACTTTGTAAGTTTTTGCTGTTTCAAAAAAATTTTATAAAAAAATTTCAAACAGGTTAATTTTTGCCCTTTCACACATGCGGTTAGTGGAGGGGCAAATGTCTATTTTAATTCAAAACAATAAATTCCCCCCTAAAAGTGAACCTTGACAATTTCATATCAGCAGCAAGAGGATACCTGAATTTCCCAGCTACGCATCTGGCGGCGGGCATTCGGTGACAACGTGAAGGGCAATGGATGAGAGGCACCCTTGGCAGGAATGATTACGAATTACCTCTTGCGGCTTAAATAGCTCAATCCTGTTTTTATTTAAAAGTCAATCCAAGACATAAGGGAGGTGGTTCCTATGATTGATTCATGCAGGTGTAAGCCTGAACGAAAGTGGAGTAAATTATCGAAGAAAGAGAGGACTCAGTCAAAATGAAAATGCGATTTAAAAGATTCTTGTCAGGATTTATGGCAGTTGCAACTTTGGCGTCTGTTATCGTTCAACCAGTCACGGTTTCTGCTTCTGAATTAGAACCAGAGCCAACTTCATTTGAACAGCAATATCCGGAACTGCAGGATGTGCAGGATACTCTTGATAAAGATGAAATTGTGGAAGCAAAGGATATTGAGATTCCCTATGGAGAAGAATTTGAGGTGGAAGTCGATCTGTCCGGTATAGAGGGCGTGAATGAAAAAAAGGTGAAAGTTTTATTCCATGAAGCAAAGAGTGAAGCCGGTACAGATTTTGACGCACATACACCGGATACCTACAAAGCTGTCTATGCAGTAGATCCAGTCAGCGGTCACCCAGCTTACAGAGTAAGCAGAAACATTACGGTAAAAGAGCCAGAAACAGAAGAACAGACAAAGAGTTCTTCTGAAAATACAGTTGGTGAAGGAAATGCCGGTGAAACAGAAGATTCCGGTAATGCGGAGGAAGATGCTGATTCGGACAGGGCAAAAGAGATTGTGACTGATCTTACAGATGGACAGGAAGTAACAACAGATGAAGAATCTGGTCTGACTGTTTCAGAAGTAATGGATCAGGCAGAAAATGAAGGAATTGACTTGTATGAGATGGAGCCGGGTGAAACAGTGACATTTATGGCGGCAGCAGGAAATGCAAGAAGTTCACAACAGGTTTCAGTGACAAGAGGTGCCGAATACCGATATGCGGATTATGGTTATGGAACTTATCTGACGTATCAGTATACCGTAAAATTCGGTAATGTGTCCGCCACAGCTTATTGTGTACAGCCGTCCAAACCGGGACCTGGTACGGGAACATATACAATTAATAAGGTTGGGGATGGCAAAGCACTGGCTAAAGTATGCTACTATGGCACAAAAGCCTCTGGCGATGATGGATTTTTTACAGAAGAAAATGGCTATGGAAACCTGAGTGCAGGAGCCAGATTTATTCTGGTACATCTTGCTGCGTCATATGCGAATGGCAGTTCCGATGCTTTTTCTGGTGCAAACACTACTGCACAGAATCTTGCGAAAAAACTTTATAATTATTGTATTTCTCAGCCAGATATTCCGGATGTGGCAATGTCTTTTTCAGATGCAGATGTGACAGCTTATGTAGATGGCAACAGCCAGAGAACAAAGGAAATCACTTTTAAAGCAGATGAACTGCAGAGTATCACAATGAAACTCCCAAGTGGTGTGAAACTCCATAACGTGACAACCGGAAAGACAAGCAAAGCTGGCGAAGCAGTGGAAATCAGTGGTGGAACCAAGTTTTACTTATCTGCACCTCTTACACAGGTACAGGATGTCGCAGGAAACTGGTCTGCAACGATGAAAGGCAGTGTAACAAAAGATTATTCTGCGTATAAGATCAGTACCGGATCTAGTTCACAGGACCTGGCACTGGTATTTGGTGAAGGTGTGGATGATGAAAAATATGTGGACTTCAAAGTAACATGGGTACAGTACGCAAGTGTTAAGGTGATTAAAAGAGATGCAAAAGCAGACGCAAAGCTGGCAGGTGCCGTGTTTGGTTTATACAGTGATGCAAACTGTACAAATTTGATCACAAAGTTACCGGCAACTGATGCGAATGGGGAAGCGTCCGTACAGATCATTAAGACACAGAATACCGTATATCTGAAAGAGATTACAGCTCCGACAGGATACCGTATCAATGCAACTGCCTACAACGTAAAACTGGAAGTCAGCAAAACAGCAACTGTGACTGTTCCGGATGAAGAACAGATGGGCCAGCTGACTGTTTATAAAGAAGGTCAGGTTCTGACAGGTGCAGATGTCACCGAGAATGGAACAACATTTAAGTATGAGAAACGCAGACAGAAAGGTGCGATTTATGATGTGTATGCCGGGGCAGATATTAAAACTGCTTATGGTGCCAAGGTTTACAGCAAGGGTGATCTGGTCAAAGAGAATCTGACAACAGACTCGAATGGGGCAGTCATTCTGAAAAATCTGCATCTTGGTACATATATCGTCAAAGAAAAACAGGCTCCGACCGGATTTTATAATGCCGGGGAAGAAAAGTCTGTCACTCTTTCTTATGCAGGACAGAATGTAGATGTTGTTTTTTCTGAGACAACCTTTACGAATGACAGACAGAAAGCAGAAGTGATTGTGACAAAGCAGGATAAGGATACAGAAAATCCTCTGGATGGAGGAATTTTTGGACTTTATGCAGCCAGTGACATTAAAAATGCAGATGGAACGGTTGTTGTAAAGAAAGGCACTCTGATTGAGAAAGTGACAACTGGAAATGATGGAATGGCGAAGTTTACCGCAGTTGTTACTTATTCCGCTGACTGGCAGAACAAACGTCAGAAGGCAGAAGTGAACGTGCTAAAGAAAGAAAAAGATTCCGACCGTGTACTGGAAGGGGCTGTATTTGCCCTGTGCAATAAAGAAGATATTGTCAATGCAAAAGGCGATGTGATCCTGAAAGCAAATACGGTTATTGAGGAGCAGGCTACGGATAAGGAAGGAAAACTGACCTTTACGGCAGATCTGCCACTTGGCTATACCTACTATGTGAAAGAAACTTCCCCGGCACCGGGATTTGCGACAACAGACCAGGTACAGGAATTTACTTTTGAATATGGTGGGGCAGATAAGGAAACACTGTCTTATGCGTTCACTTTTGAAGATGAGCCGACAACCGTAGAGTTTACCAAAACATCCCTGCCAGACGGAAAGGAGATTGAGGGAGCAAAACTAAAAGTCACAGATGAGAGTGGAAACACTGTGGATGAATGGACTTCCGGTAAAGAAGCACATATCATCAAAGAACTGACCGCTGGCAAGAAGTACACCATGACAGAAACACTTCCTGCGGACGGTTATGTGACAGCAGAGAGCATCACTTTTACGGTGGAAGATACCAGTGAAGTACAGAAAGTGGAAATGAAGGATGATGTGACAAAAGTGCAGATTTCCAAGACCGATATTTCTGGTAAGGAGCTGCCAGGAGCGAAACTGACAATCCTTGACAAAGATGGAAAGACCGTAGAAAGCTGGACATCTGAAGAAAAACCACACTATATTGAGATGCTTCCAATCGGGGAATATACCCTTCGTGAAGAAACTGCACCGGACGGTTATCTGGTTGCAGAGGATGTAAAGTTTACGGTCAAAGATACTGGAGAAATCCAGAAGGTTGTGATGAAGGATGAGGCGAAACCGGAGGAAACTCCAACAGAGACACCGACGGAAACACCAGAAACCACACCAACGCCGGAGACGAAAACCACAAAAGAAACAAAGAAATCGACTTCACCAAAGACAGGAGATAATACTCCGATTCTGTTCTGGATTCTGCTTGCAGGGGCTGGAATGGCTGGTCTTGGTGGCACAGTGATTCTTCGCAAAAAGAAAAAATAAGAGATCATAGGATTTTTCAGTAATGGATGAGGGCATTTATGGACACAGGATTCATAGATGCCCTTTTGAAAAATTTCAAGAGATGTGAAGGGAGAAAAGAAGATGACAAAAACAGTATTGATCGTTGCTGCGGCTGCAGTATTTCTGGTATATGGATTTGTCCTTTGGTGCTGTATCAAAGTGGGGGCGGAATCAGAAAAAGAATATATGAAACTGGCAGAAAAGAGAGGAAAGGAGCAGCAATGTGATAAATGAGGATAAGACAGCAGTGAGAGAAGAAAGGGCGTGGTGTGATTGCAGGATGAAGTGAATGAGAAAACAGTCTCACTTTGTATCCGCTGTGGCAAGGTCACTGCCAACTTGCTGAAAGCTGCCATGGTAAAGGCTCTTGCAAAGATGGAGCAGGAGAAAAAGCAGCAGGGACAGAAAACGAACCAGAAACAGTCCCAGAAGGAAAAGGAGGATAAGACCTACAAGGGAAAACAGAGCCTTGATAAGCTGATGAAGCAGAATGTACAGCTGTCCAACATTGAGATCACAGATGGAAACATCAAGTCTTTTGAACGGGTAGCAAAGAAGTACAGCATTGATTTCAGCCTGAAAAAAGATGTGACTGCGGACCCGCCAAGATACTATGTGTTCTTTAAGGCAAGGGATGCTGATGTGATGACTGCCGCTTTTAAGGAATACACGGGCAAGTCTCTGAATAAGGACAAAAAACCATCTGTGAGGAAGAAGTTACAGCAGGCAATCACCAAATCGCTTGCAAAGCACAGGGAACTGGAGAAAACAAAAGGAAAGGAGAAGGAGCCGTCATTATGAGCAGATTACAGAAGTTGCTTGGTGTAGGAAAAGGATACCTGGAGAGATTACCGCCGGTGGATGTACATAAGCTGCTTCGGATTGTTCTGATGAATCTTCCATATATCGTGATCTTTTATGTGGGAAATAAGCTGGCATGGTTATATCAATACTGTGTAGGTGATTCCATGATAGAAAGACTGATGGTACTGATCTTAAATTTCCAGATGGCATTTAGCAGGATTCTCCCAAGTATGCATAAAAATGAATTGCTGGTTGGGATTACTGGAGCCGTGGCAGTGAAGCTCATGGTCTACATGAAAGGAAAAAATGCCAAAAAGTTCCGGCAGGGAGTGGAGTATGGTTCGGCAAGATGGGGGACGGCAAAAGACATTGCACCCTTTATCGACCCGGTATTTGAAAACAATATCCTGCTGACCATGACGGAACGGCTGACCATGAATGGCAGACCAAAGAATCCGAAATTTGCGAGGAACAAGAACGTGATCGTGATTGGCGGATCTGGCTCAGGAAAGACACGTTTTTATGTAAAACCCAACTTGATGCAGATGGGAAAATACATCAGTTATGTGGTCACGGACCCGAAAGGGACGATCATCATTGAGTGCGGAAAGATGCTGGTACGGCATGGATATAAAGTGAAAGTATTGAATACGATCAATTTTTCCAAGAGTATGCACTATAACCCGTTCCACTATATCCATTCTGAAAAAGATATTCTGAAACTGGTGAATACTATCATGGTAAACACCAAAGGGGAAGGGGAGAAGTCCAGTGAGGATTTCTGGACGAGTGCGACTCGTTCGCAGACGGTAAAAAGTCTGCGCACGAGCAACGGTTTTCCGTTGTTCGGAGAACTGGTAGTTTGATAGGTGGAATGACGGGGTAACGCCCTGAAACGCCTACCCTTGATGGGCGTGCATTAGCTGTAATGGCTGGTGTACGAAGCCCCATGACAAAGGCTGAGAGTAACCGTAACCACTGCCTAAAGTGGTCGAAAGCGGTCTGGAGGCAGACTGTGTTACCTATAAGCCGAGAGTCTATAAGATACCTATGGTTAGAATGTTCGCTTTGGCGGGCGGACTGACGAACCTGCGAATGTACAGGTCTAAAAGAAGACCACGCAGAAATGTGTGGGTGCGTTAATGCGCAGTCGGTGTGGTTTAGTAGAAATTGATCCTACGAACGACCATGCTGTGTTACAGGCACAGGCAAGCCGACAGGTCTATAGCAGGAACCTATGGGTATGTATGAACAGATAGAACTATCGGAACGAGGAAAGGCAGCAGATTCCGCAAGGAATAGTCTGACGAAAAACAATAAGCAGACGAACTGCTGCTGAAAAGTAGTGGTCGAACCTATGATGTGCTTGCGTTATGTGAGCTACGGAGGAATGGCCACAAGTCGGTTGAGATAAGCAGGCATTATTCAATCCAACATAAGGATTCGAGTAAGACCAAAAGGGTCACTTTCGCAAAAAGGAGGTGATGCCTTATGCCAAAGAAAAACAAAACTCTATGTGTAGATGACTTACGTCATGCCGAGTATTACGGTATGCAGCCAGTTTTTGATGAACTCTATCATCGAAGTTTGGAGGGAGAAAATTTTACCGACCTTATGGATTTAATTCTGAGCCGGGACAACATTCTTCTGGCATATCGGAACATCAAAGCAAACGGAGGAAGCTACACAGCAGGAACAGACAACAAAAACATCAGTGACATCGGGTGTTTACCGCCCGAAACAGTTGCAGAGAAAGTGAGGTTTATTGTCACAGGAAGTCAGCACGGATACCGCCCAAAGCCGGTAAGACGCAAAGACATTCCGAAACCAAACGGAAAAACCAGACCGTTAGGTATTCCCTGTATCTGGGACAGGCTGGTACAGCAATGTATCAAACAGGTCATAGAGCCAATCTGCGAAGCGAAATTCAGCGACAACAGTTACGGCTTTCGCCCGAACCGTTCCGTGGAACACGCCGTGCAGAAAACTTACACCATGCTTCAACGCATGAACCTGCATTATGTGATTGAGTTTGATATAAAAGGATTTTTCGACAACGTAAATCACAGCAAGCTAATGCGGCAAATATGGGCAATGGGAATACACGACAAACAGTTGATTTTTATTATCAAGCGGATTCTGAAAGCACCGATTAGAATGCCAGACGGCACTACACTCATTCCAGACAAAGGCACTCCGCAAGGCGGTATCATTTCACCGTTGCTTGCCAATATCGTGCTGAATGAACTGGACAAATGGGTTGAGAGCCAATGGCAGAACCACCCTCTTGTAAAGGAATACGGGTATGAGAGGAAAATCAGAAACTCGATTACTTTTGACCGGAGCAAGGCATTCCTCAAAATGAGGAAAACAGGGTTGAAAGAAATGTATATCGTGAGATATGCAGATGATTTCAGAATTTTCTGCCGGAATAAAGAGGACGCTTTGAGAACGAAAGAGGCTGTAACGGCATGGATAACCGAGAGGCTGAGGTTGGAGGTATCGCCAGAGAAAACAAGGATAGTCAATGTTAGAAAACGCTATTCAGAGTTTCTTGGGTTTAAGATACGAGTCAGACCGAAAAGCAGGAAGTACATCGTGCAATCTCATATCTGTGACAAAAAGTTGGAACTGGAAAGGCAAAAACTGGTGGAACAGGCGAAACGAATTGCCCGACCTTCAGAGGGAAAAAGACCTTTGGACGAAATACGGCTGTACAATTCAATGGTTCTGGGAATACAGAATTATTTTCAACTTGCCACCTGCATCAGCATTGATTGCAGGAAAATCCACAGACAGGTCATGACAGTTTTAACAAATCGGCTCAATACAGAAACCGGGTGCAGACTTGTTCGAGAGGGCGGCGCAATGACCGAGAGCGAAAAAGAACGGTTTGGAAAGTCGGCAATGATACGGTATGTATCTGGAATCGACCAACCTATCTACCCTATCGCATACATCAAGAACAAGATACCGATGGCAAAGAAAGCGGCGGTTTGCAGTTACACGGTAGAGGGACGGGCATTGATACACACGAACCTAAGTATGAACTCATCTGTTCTATCAGGTTTGAGGAATCAACCGTCTATGGGGCGAAGCACAGAACTTACTGACAGCAGGATTTCACTATTCTCGGCTCAACGTGGAAAATGTGCGCTAAGTGGGGAACTCTTTGAAAATGCGGCTGACATAGTATGCTGGCTGAAAACACCGGCAGAATTGGGCGGCAAGGAACGCTATCGAAATATGATTTTGTTCCATAATAGATTTCTTCCACTCCTGCAAGAGTGTCCTAAGAATGAGCTAAAAGAGATAGCCGACACGCTCAAGGCAACAAAGGAACTGATGTTAAAAGTGAACAGTCTGCGCCAGCAGGCTGGTTTGTCCGCAATAGAAAACAAACATTTCATTTGGTGATTGATTAAATGCTTGTGAAAACAACCGATGGAACGCCGGATGCGGTGAAAGTCGCACGTCCGGTGTGGAGTGGGGGAAAATCCGGCGATAACTTCAAAGGATTACCTATCACTATAGGCAGAAAGGCTTCTGTACTGTGCATTGATTGGCTATATCTGGTATGAAGCACCGGAGGAGGAACAGAACTTTGCGACGCTGCTTGAATTTATCAATGCATCGGAAACAAGGGAAGATGATGAGACATTTAAAAATGCAGTAGATATGCTGTTTGAGGAACTGGAAAAGGAAGAACCGGAGCATTTTGCAGTGCGTCAGTATAAAAAATATAAGCTGGCGGCAGGAAAGACAGCAAAGAGTATTTTGATTTCCTGTGGTGCAAGGCTTGCACCGTTTGACATTGCAGAGCTTCGTGAGATCATGAGCTATGATGAGATGGAACTGGATATGGTAGGTGACCAGAGGACAGCACTGTTTATTATCATTTCTGATACGGATGATACCTTTAACTTTGTTGTGGCGATGATGTACAGCCAGTTATTCAACCTGTTATGTGACAGGGCAGACGATGTACACCATGGCAGATTGCCATATCACGTCAGAATCTTAGCTGACGAGTTCGCAAATATCGGCCAGATTCCAAAGTTTGACAAGCTGATCGCCACCATTCGTAGCCGTGAAATCTCTGCATCCATTATCCTCCAGTCGCAGTCCCAGTTAAAGACAATCTACAAAGATGCAGCTGAGACAATCCTGGGAAACTGCGACACGATGTTATTCCTTGGCGGTAAGGAAAGTTCGACTCTAAAGGAGATTTCCGAGACGCTGGGAAAAGAAACGATTGATTTATATAACACTTCGGACACCCGTGGACAGAGCCGTTCTTACGGGATGAACTATCAGAAAACAGGAAAGGAATTGATGAGCCGGGACGAACTTGCGGTCATGGATGGCAGCAAATGTATCTTGCAGCTTCGAGGTGTAAGACCATTTTTCAGTGACAAGTTCGATATTACCAAACACAAACGGTATAAGGAGCTGTCAGACTACGATAAGAAAAATGAGTTTGATGTGGAAGCGTATATGCGGCATCGGATGGAAGTGAAACTGACGAGGACACAGGAATTTGACCTGTATGAGTTTTCGGAAGAGAGTCTGGCAGAAGAATTAAATACAGAAAACAAGGAAGCAGAGCATGTGAAAGATTCGGACACATAGCTCTTTTTCTTTGCCCTTTTGGGAGGTGATGGATTTGAGAGATCATGAAAGGCCGCCCGTAAGGGCAGAGCCGGAAAAGACTTCTTAAAGATAGAAACCAGAGAAATACAGAGATTTGAAAGGAGACAACGAATATGGCGTTTTTTAATCAGGCAATCAATATTTTACAGACACTTGTGGTGGCAATCGGAGCCGGACTTGCAGTATGGGGTGTTATTAACCTGTTGGAAGGATATGGAAACGATAACCCAGGTGCAAAGTCCCAGGGAATCAAGCAGCTGATGGCAGGAGGTGGTGTCGTTCTGATCGGCACCCAGCTGGTACCGTTACTGTCCGGATTGTTCAGCTGAGAGAAGCAGGAGGGAGATGACTCATGGATCGGATATTTGAAGCGATTGAAGAATGGATGAGGAATCTTCTGACAGGCATGGTAAGTTCCAACCTGACAACAATGTATACCGACGTCAATGAAAAGACCGGTCAGATTGCTGCTCAGGTTGGGCAGACACCGCAGGGCTGGAATGGCAGCATTTACAGCATGATACAGAATCTTTCCGAGTCGGTCATTGTACCGATTGCCGGTATGATTATCACATTTGTACTTTGTTATGAGCTGATCTCCATGTTGACGGAAAAGAACAACATGCATGACATCGACACCTGGATGTTCTTTAAATACTTTTTCAAGATGTGGGTGGCAGTCTGGATTGTCAGCCATACCTTTACGATTACGATGGCGGTATTTGATGTCGGGCAGTCCGTAGTCAGCCGGGCAGCTGGGGTTATCAGTTCTGATACAGCGATCAATATAGATACGATGATTTCCACAATGGAGACAGCGATGGAATCTATGGAGATTGGTGAACTTGTCATACTGGCACTGGAAACGATGCTTGTAAGCCTGTGTATGAAGATTATCTCAGTCTTTATTACAGTGATTTTGTATGGACGTATGATTGAAATTTATCTCTATTCGTCCGTTGGAGCGATCCCGTTTGCAACCATGTCCAACCGGGAATGGGGGCAGATTGGGAACAACTATCTTCGTGGATTGTTTGCACTGGCATTCCAGGGATTTTTTATGATGGTCTGCGTGGGAATCTATGCGGTCCTGGTTGCAAACATCCAGATGTCAGATAACATACATTCTGCATTGTTCGGCGTGATGGCATACACGGTGATCCTGTGTTTCAGTCTGATGAAAACAGGAAACTTTGCCCGCAGTATCTTTAACGCCCATTAAGAAAGGAGGAACTGGCAATGGCATTTGTATCTGTGCCTAAAGACTTAACCAAGGTCAAGAATAAGATCATTTTCAACCTGACGAAACGGCAGCTGATCTGTTTTGGGATTGCGGCGGCAGTAGGGCTTCCGTTTTATTTCTTAAGCAGGGGAATCATTGGTTCCAGTAACGCAGCGACCGGGATGTGCCTTCTGATGCTTCCGGCATTTTTATTTGCCATGTATGAGAAAGATGGACTTCCGTTAGAAAAGGTCTTAAAAAATATGATCACCGTAAAATTTATCCGTCCTCCGGTACGCAAGTACCAGATGGAAAATATGTATGAGAAAAAATATACCGTGGTCAGAAAGAAGAAAGGGGGAACGAAGGGTGTTAAAAAGAAAAAACGATAGACAGCCGCAGAGCATGGAAGAATTGTATCCGGATGATTACTGGCTGGATGAGGAGGATGGAGAAGAACTTCCAGTCCCCGAAATGAAAAGAAAACCAGTAAGCGGCAGGCTGCACGATGAGCCGATGGTGACAGGATATGAAGCACTGGAACGCCAAAGAGGTGTCCGCAGACCGAACCGGAAACTGACACGCAGGGAAAAGAAAGCCCTCAAAAGGGCACAGAAATATGAAGAAAAACTGCATAAGGAACATGAAAAAGCGGATAAGAAAAATGCAAAAAGGGAAGCAAAGCTGGCAGCCAGGGCAGAAAAGCAGGCAGTGCGTGACGCAAAGAAAAACGCAAAAAAGAAAAAGAGCAGACCTGCCGTAGCACCGCCGGGGCAGCGTCCGGCAGGAAAAGCGGTTTCCGGAACGAGAAGCAGCGGGACAGGAAAGAAAACACCGGATAGTGCCAGAGATAAGAGGATTACTGCACAGCAGTCGATTCCATACCATGAGATGGGAAGGGATGGTATCTGCCGGGTGCAGGACAAGTTTTATTCCAAGACGATCCGTTTTTATGACATCAACTATCAGCTGGCACAGAATGAAGATAAGAACACCATCTTTGAAAACTGGTGTGATTTCCTGAATTACTTTGACAGCACGATTCATTTTCAACTGTCCTTTATCAACCAGCACAGCAACATGGCAGAGTATGAGAAGGTCATCCATATCAATCCGCAGGAGGATGAATTTGATGACCTGCGTATGGAGTTTGCCCAAATGCTCAATAACCAGCTGGCAAAAGGAAACAACGGGCTGATGCGTACCAAATATATCACATTCGGGATTGAAGCGGAGAATATCCGGGAAGCACGACCAAAACTGGAACGTATCGAGTCGGATATTCTGAATAACTTTAAGATTCTTGGGGTATCTGCCTATCCGCTGAATGGGGAGGAACGGTTACAGATCATGTATGAAACCTTTAACCAGGACAGCAAAGTTCCGTTCCATTTCTCTTATGACGATGTACTTCGGACAGGGCTTAGCACCAAGGATTATGTCGCACCGACCAGTTTTGTTTTTAAAAATGGAAAAGATTTTGAGATGGGAGGTACGATGGGAGCTGTTTCCTATTTACAGATCCTGGCACCGGAACTTACCGACAAGATGCTGGCAGAGTTTCTGGAGATGGACAGCAACCTGATGGTGAATTTCCATATCCAGTCTATCGACCAGATGAAGGCGATCAAACTGGTAAAAAGCAAGGTGACGGATATTAACCGTATGAAGATTGAGGAACAGAAAAAAGCGGTCCGGGCAGGCTATGACATGGATATTATCCCTTCGGACTTAAATACATACGGTGGGGAGGCAAAAAGGCTTCTGGAAGATCTGCAGTCCAGAAATGAGAGAATGTTCCTTGTGACAGCATTGTTCTTAAATACTGCACCGACCAAACAGGAACTGGAAAATGTGGTGTTCCAGACTGCCGGTATCGCACAGAAATATAACTGTGCATTGAAACGGCTGGATTACCAGCAGGAGCCGGGACTGATGAGCTGTTTGCCGCTTGCGATGAATTTTGTACCGATCAAGCGGGCACTGACAACGACATCCACGGCAATCTTTGTCCCGTTTACCACACAGGAATTATTTATGGCTGGGGAATCTATTTATTATGGATTAAATGCCCTGTCTAATAACCTTATCATGGCAGACAGGAAGAAATTGAAGAACCCGAACGGGCTGATTCTTGGTACACCGGGTTCCGGTAAGTCGTTTGCGGCAAAACGAGAGATTGCAAACGCATTTATCGTGACGAAAGATGACATTATCGTCTGTGACCCGGAAGGTGAATATTATCCGTTAGTCCGGGCATTTCATGGACAGGTGATCCGTATTTCCCCGACCAGCCACGATTATATCAATCCGATGGATATTAACCTGGATTACGCTGACGATGATGACCCGCTTTCCTTAAAATCGGACTTCATCCTGTCCCTTTGTGAGCTGGTAGTTGGCGGAAAGAATGGACTGGAGCCGGTTGAAAAGACCGTCATCGACCGATGCGTAAGGCTGGTCTATCAGGATTTCCTTTCTGACCCGGTACCGGAAAAAATGCCTATTTTAGAGGATTTATATAATCTTCTCCGTAGTCAGAAAGAGCAGGAAGCACAGCGTCTGGCAACGGCACTTGAGATCTACGTCAATGGTTCCTTAAAAGTGTTTAACCATAGAACCAACGTGGAACTGAGTAACCGTATCGTATGTTTTGACATTAAGGATCTGGGAAAACAGCTGAAAAAACTGGGGATGCTGATCGTACAGGACCAGGTGTGGAACAGGGTAACAATCAACCGTTCTGCAAATAAGAGTACCAGATATTATATTGATGAGTTCCATCTGCTTTTAAAAGAGGAGCAGACGGCAGCATACAGTGTGGAGATCTGGAAGCGATTCCGTAAATGGGGTGGTATCCCTACGGGTATCACACAGAATGTAAAAGACCTGTTAGCCAGCCGGGAGATTGAGAACATCTTTGAAAACTCTGACTTTATTCTGATGCTCAATCAGGCATCTGGTGACAGACAGATCCTTGCAAGGCAGCTCAACATTTCCCCACACCAGCTTTCTTATGTAACGAACAGCGGGGAAGGTGAGGGACTGGTCTTTTATGGCAGTACCATTATCCCGTTCAAGGATAAGTTTGATAATTCCCTGATGCTGTATGCCCTGATGACTTCTAAGCCGGATGAGGTGGAAAAGCGTAAGAAACTTGGTATCGGGGAACGGGACGATTAAAGAAATAAACGAAACAAAATAAAACAGAGTAGAGGATGAGCCGGAGGAATACTTCCGGCAATTTTTCTGCCCGGAAATCATGGAGGATTACAAGATGGAAGATTACAGAAACATGGAGAGATGCAGCGGTGAACCTTGCTGCATATTTGCAGAAAGAATCTGTGCAGACAATGAAAAGGAGATTTTGAAAATGGAAAAGGACACAAAGGAAAAAGTAACGGCTGATGAAATGATGGATGATCTTATTTATCTGGCGGAACTGATTGATTTCATGGGAATTACATCTTGTCTGGCTGTAAGGGGAACTTTAAGTGAGCGAATGACAGACAAGCTGACGGATTCAATTGCAGGGATGGCAGATGAAGTGTTGGAGAAATGGGAGGACTATCAGGATAAGACAGAGTAACTGGGACAAAGCAGTAAAGGGGATGGTCAAAGTTGCAGGAGCATGAGTATAAGGCGAGAGATAAAACCGTCCAGAAGATGAGCCGGGATGGTCTGCGAGAAGAAAACCTCCGGAACAAGGAAGAAAAAAGGATCACCGGACGGGATACAGATACCGAGATTTCCCGCAGTGAAAAGAAAGAAGAACTGGATTTCAGTAAACGCAGACAGGAACGGCTGAAAGAAGAACGGGAAATGGAGCAGCCGGAGCAGAGTTCCAGAAAACCCAGATATAGCAGGGAACATGTATCCGACCAGAATATAAACCCAGATATGGATGAAGAGGTAGAACCAGAGGGAGATGTTTCTGTTGAAAATGGGGAAAATCCAAAATCTGCCTTTCGTACAGAGAGTATCCGTGGACAGCCAAGAGGGGAACGGGCATATCTGGAGACAGTTGCAGACAGCCGGGACCTTCGGAAGAAAAAGATGGTCAGGGATTATGCTGCAAAGGAAAGGCGGAAGGAAAAGAAGGCTTCCAGAGAAGAAAAAGCAGCCAAGAGAGAATCTGCCCGTTACCGGGAAACTTCCGAAGTGATGGAAGATTCCCTGGATGAGTTCCACGAGGAGATCAAAGGCAAGTCCAAAAGGGAACGGGTGCTGAAGGAACAGCGGAAAAAAGTTTCCCGCTTGTCTTTTGGTGATGAGGATGACGGCATGGTACATGGTGCCGGGATTGGTATCCGGAATCCGGCATCGGCAGTCAAAGATGCGGCAGTTACGGCAGCACACTGGAAAACGCACGAAGAAGAGGATGAAAATGCGGCAGTGGAAGGGGCACACCGGGCAGAGCTTGCCGGGGAAAGCCTTGCAAGGAAATCCATCTATATGCGGGAACGGCTGAAAGGGCGGAGAGAAGAATCCCGGAGATTAAAAGAAAGCGTTCTGGATGAAGCAGAAAGGAGCCGGCTGGTATTTGAGACTGCCTATGGAAATGAAGCGAAGGACGCAGTGAAAAGAGAAGCAGAGAAGAAAAAGAAATCTGCCCTGCAGAAACTCTTTCAGAAGAAGCGTTACCAGAAGCAGTATCAGGCAGCCAGACAGAGTAAAAAAGTAAAGGATGCAGCGATCACTTCCGCACAGAAGTTTACGGAAAAAGCGAAAGACGCGGTCAAGATGGTGGCAGCACAGAACCGGGGGATTTTTGCCACGGTAGCTGTCTTTGCCTTGATCTTTGTACTGATCGCAGCCAGCTTTACCAGCTGTACAGCATCTTTGCAGGGAGCTTCCTCGGCAATCATTTCTACCAGTTATTCCAGTACGGATGAAGATATTTATGCCGCTGAAAATGCGTACCGTGCCTTGGAAGAAGCACTGAATACACAGATCAACCAGATGGAATCCACCCATCCGGATTATGACGAATACCGGTACCAGATTGATGAGATCGGTCATAACCCATATCAGTTGATCTCTTATCTTACGGTAAAATACGGCGGCTTCACTTACGATGAAGTGGCAGAGGAGATTAAGGAGATCTTCCGACAGCAGTATGGGATCACCACAGACTCTACCAGAGAGACGGTTACGGAAACCAAGACTGTCCGGGTAGGGGAATCCTTGGGACAGGTTGTGACAAGTGGGTACTGTAACTGCCCGATATGCTGTGGCCAGTGGAGTGGCGGGCCGACAGCCAGTGGGGCGATGCCGACAGCAAATCATACGATTGCCGTGGATGCAGCGAACCCATTTGTGCCGATCGGAACCCATGTAGTCATGAACGGTGTGGAATATGTAGTAGAAGATACCGGAGCGTTCGCAAGATATGGGGTACAGTTTGATGTTTACTATGACAATCATGCGGCGGCATCCGCACATGGACACCAGACATGGGAAGCCTACATAGCAGACAGTAATGGAAGCCAGGAAGTGCAGGTCACGACCACAAGAGAAGTGAACCGTCTGGATGTGACGATGACGAACCACAGCCTGGATGCCGTGTTAAGGAGCCGTATGACAGAGGAAGAACAGGAACGTTACGATGCGTATAACAAATATTATGGCAACCGTGATTACCTGTTTGATCTAAACAGCATACCCACCGGAAGCAGTGGATTTGGTTATGACATACCGGCAGATGCTTTATCTGATCCACAGTTTGCAAAAATGATACAGGAAGCAGAAAAATATCTGGGTGTCCCATATGTATGGGGCGGTTATTCCCCAAGTGGTTTTGACTGTTCCGGCTTTGTGAGCTGGGTTATCAATAACTGTGGAAATGGATGGAATGTCGGAAGATGTACTGCCGATGAGCTGCGGTCACACTGTTCGCAGGTATCTCCATCGGAGGCAAAACCGGGAGATCTGATCTTCTTCCAGGGAACCTATGATACAGCGGGAGCAAGCCATGTGGGAATCTATGTCGGCAATAACATGATGATTCACTGTGGCAAGCCTGTCCAGTATACCAGCATTGCAAGTGCTTACTGGCAGGAACATTTTATGGCGTTTGGTCGTCTGCATTAGAGGAGGTGACAGGGCAGATGAACATGAAATTAAAAAAACTTCTGAATGATATTCAGAAAACAGAGGATAAGATTGCGGAATTGCAGGAACACCTGAAACGGCAGAATACATTGAGACAGCAGATGGAAGATATAGAGATTGTCAAGTCATTCCGTTCCATGAAGCTGGACAGCCGCAGCCTGCTTGTCCTGCTTGACAGGATTCAGAAAGGAACCGTTACGATCCAGATGGATGAGGACGGCGGTATCACGGTGGAGGATGCAAAAGCTCCGCAGAAAAAGGAAAACAACGCAGAAGCTCACAGACCACCTGTTGGTCAGATGACAGAAAGAGAGGTTTTAGACGATGAGGAATAAAGTGGTAAAGAAACTGCTTATGATTGCCATGGCAGTCACCATGATCTCCGGGACATCCATTGCTACGGTTTATGCAAATGCAAACCCACCGGTGGAGGAGACAACGACACAAGTAGTAGAAGAAACGGCAACAGAATCAACAGAAGATACGGAGAAAAAAGAGGATACCGGAAGGGTCACCGGGGAAGGGGATAATTCTGCTTTTTCTACTCCGGGAAATGCCCAGCTGGTGGATGATAAGGAAAATGATGATACGAAACAGTTCCTTACCATCCAGACCAAGAAGGGAAATACATTTTATATGGTCATTGACCGTTCCAGCAATACAGAAAACGTGTACATGATGTCCCTGGTCGATGAGAATGACCTGGCAGAATTTCTGGATGAGACAGAAAAGAGCAAAGAAACCGAAGAATCAACCGTAGTGATTCCGGAAACCACACCGGAAACTACCCCGGCAGCAGAGGAGGAAACCGAAGTGAAGAAAGAAGAAAAGACAGGAATGAATGTAAAAGGACTTGGAGCAATCGTACTTGCAGTGATTCTTGGAGTGGCAGGTATCGCCGTTTATAAAAAGCATGGACGTGGCAAAGAGGAGGACTATGTAAGCGAACAGCTGGAGTTTTCTGACGGACCGTATGTAAATGAAGAAGAGGATGAGGAAGAAGAATAAACTTCCATCTCCAAAGAAGCAACAAAAATAATGACAGGGGCAGCCAGAGCAGTTTGGCTGCCTTTTTCAGTAGAAAGGATAGAAAAGCGTATGTCAAAATTTTTAGTGATCGCAGAGAAACCAAGTGTGGCACAGAGTTATGCCAAAAATCTGTCAGCTTATAAAAAAGAGGACGGATATTTAGAAGGGGAGAGCTGTATTATCAGCTGGTGCCTTGGGCATCTGGCAGAGTATGCACAGCCGGAGGAATATGACCCGAAATATGAAAAATGGCAGTTTGATGACCTTCCGATTCTCCCGCAGGTCTGGAAGTTGAAAGTTTCCAGAGATAAGAAGAAACAGTTTGATGTGTTAAAAAGCCTGATGAACCGGGCAGATGTGGACTATCTGGTAAATGGCTGTGATGCAGGAAGGGAAGGGGAACTGATCTTCCAGAGAGTGTATGACCTTGCCGGATGCAGGAAACCGGTGAAGCGTTTATGGATCAGTTCCATGGAAGATACGGCAATCCGGACAGGTTTTCAGACAATGAAAGGAGCAGAGGAATACCGGAATATTTGCATGGCTGCGGTATGCAGGGCACAGGCAGACTGGCTGATCGGAATGAACGGAACCAGGGCATATACGACCTGTTATTTTAAACGTCTGGTTGTGGGCAGGGTGCAGACGCCAACGCTTGCCATGCTTGCGGAACGTCAGGATAAGATTGAGCATTTTCAGAAAGAAGCCTTTTATAAAGTAGCACTGACAGACGGAAGGCTTACGGTAGTTTCTGAAAATATTGCAAATGAGGAAGCAGCCGATCTCCTTGCTTCCTTATGTATGGATTCGGAAGCAGTGATTACACAGGTAAAGAGGGAACAAAAGAAAGCGTTTCCTCCCAAACTTTATGATTTGACCAGTCTGCAAAGGGAAGCAAACCGTTACTTTGGCTATACGGCAAAGAAAACACTGGATATGCTGCAGGAATTATATGAAGAAAAGCTGGTCACTTATCCAAGAACGGACAGCCAGTTCGTGACGGAGGATATGAGGGATACCGTAGAGGAACTGGTAGGGAAAATGCCAGTTTTACTTCCGTTCTTGGATTATGGACAGCTGGGACATAACATCACCAGAGTGATTAACAATGCAAAAGTATCCGACCATCATGCGATTCTTCCAACAAAAGAAGCCGTAGAAAAAGGAATCTCTGATCTGACAGCGGACAAAAAGAACCTGATGATGCTGGTCTGCCAGCAGCTGGTGCAGGCAACAGGGGAAGAGTATCAGTATGAGCAGACGGATATTACGGTCAAATGTCAGGGACATGATTTTACCGCCAGAGGAAAAGTGCCGGTGCAGATGGGATTTAAAGCGGCGGGGAATGCCTTTAAGAACCAGTGCGTGAAAGCCAAGCCGGAAGAAGAAACGGAAAAAGAAACTTCCATTCCATATGGATATGAAGAAGGAATGACGCTTTCTCCGGCAAAGGCAGAAAAGACAGTGCATTTTACTTCCCCGCCAAAACCATTCAATGAAGATACCCTCCTTGCCGCTATGGAAACCGCAGGGAATAAAGACTTTGATTCGGAGACAGAGAAGAAAGGACTGGGGACTCCGGCAACCAGGGCAGGTATCATTGAAAAACTGGTTTCTTCCGGCTATGCAGTCAGAAAAGGAAAGCAGATCTTGCCAAGCACAGAGGGCAGGGAACTGGTGAATGTCATGCCGGCTTATCTGAAATCTGCCGCAATGACTGCCGAATGGGAAAATCAGCTTTTAATGATGGAAAAAGGGCAGATCACCGATACACAGTTTATGGGTGAGATCACTTCTTTAGTCGGTAAGATTCTTTCTGTGTGCAGGGAAATACCGGAAACGGAAAGGAGAAGGTTCCAGAAAGCAAGGGAAGTGATTGGTAAGTGTCCGGTCTGCGGCTCTGATGTCTACGAAGGAAAGCAGAATTTTTACTGCTCCAACAGGCAGTGTGATTTTGCCCTTTGGAAAGAAAACCGTTTCTTAGGAAGCATGGAGAAAACACTGGATAAAAAGATGGCAGTGGAGCTTCTTGATAAAGCCTGCACCCATGTAAAAGGGCTGTATTCCAGAAAAAAAGATATAAAGTTTGACGCAGACCTTTTACTGACACTGGAGGACGGAAAGCCAAGGTTCCATCTGGAATTTCCAAAGAAGAAATAAGGCAAGGAGGTAGGCAGTATGTCGAAATTACAGGACATCCGGGAACTGGCACAGGAACATGCGACATCGGTGAGCAGTTCGCCAAGGGACTGGATGGGTTATATGGATACCGCAGCGAGACTATACCGGTATCCTTTTACAGACCAGTTACTGATCCACGCACAGCATCCACAGGCAACCGCCTGTGCGTCCCTGGAACTGTGGAATGAGAAGATGTTCCGCTGGGTAAACCGGGGAGCTAGGGGAATCGCCCTGCTTGACGAGAATGGTCATAATACCAGACTCCGGTATGTGTTTGATATTTCAGATACGCACATGGTGGCAGGCGGAAGAAGCCCTTACCTGTGGCAGATGCAGGAACATCAGCAGGAAGAGATTCTTACCCATCTGGCAGAAGCGTATGGTCTGGAAGAAAAAGATACAGGGACTTTATCGGATGCGTTGATGGCGGTTGCAAGGGAAATGGTCGCAGACAGTCTGGAAGAATATCTGGACGGCTTGGAATATGCAGCGGAAGGAACGTATCTGGAAGATCTGGATGAAGTTACGGTCCGCAGTGATTTCCGCCAGCTTGCAACGGACAGTGTATATTACATGCTTTGCAGACGGTGTGGTCTGGAACCGATGGAGCTTCTGGAAGAAGAGGATTTTATGCATATTACCGATTATAACCGGCTGTCTGTACTGACCTTTCTTGGAAATGCAGCAAGCCAGATCAGTGAGAGTGTTCTGATTGACATTGGAAGGACGGTACATAAAATTTCTCTGGAAGAAGCCAGAAAAGAGGTTGAAATTTCCAATGAAAGGAATTATAATAACTTTAACACGTTAATGTGTGAAAATAAGGGCGTAGAAAACAACAAAGAAGAAAATATCGAGAATGAAGGAGGAACCGACTATGGAACTGACATATCATCGCAAGGGGGATTACCTGTTTCCGAACCTGACCGTAGAGGAGGAAGAAGTGACAATAGGGAAATACGGGATGCTTCGGAGGACATTCCTGAAGGAACACAAGAACAGCCTGTATCAGAGCCTGTTCCTGACAGGAAAGCTGAACAGCCATCTGGCAGAGATCGAGAAGGCAGCACAGGAGAGGATGGACAGCCAGATGGAGAAACTGCTGAAGAACCATCCGGCACCGGACAAGGAAGCAGACCCGATGGCCTGGACAGCACATATGAACGCACTGATGGCAACAGCGGAAGAGAGCATCTTGACGGAATTGGTATACA
>ENA-OPXQ01000444-OPXQ01000444.1-human-gut-metagenome-genome-assembly--contig:-NODE-444-length-26992-cov-4.577941_pt1 | contig 26992 bp, 40 predicted proteins | sample MGYA00241769_ERZ502042 | MGnify/ENA primary metagenome ERZ502042 (study PRJEB25962, sample SAMEA2041934) | human gut metagenome | biome: human gut; feature: human-associated habitat; material: faeces...
GAAAATACAAAACGGCAAAGCCGTCGAGATAAGTTGCGTTAATAAAGAAATTCAATAAGGCGAACAGTTAGCACTTGGACAGTTGTTGTAACTGCACCTTACAATTATAAAAATTCACTTACATAAGAAACCAGAACTCTGAGGTGGCAAGCCAGAGTCGGTTTCTTATTTTTTTTATAGCATTGAATATTCTGAATACATATTGTTATATCAACTTTACATGTAAATTATAAATGAAAAAAAACATGAGAGAAAAATAACGCTGCCGCGTCGAGTGTTTAAGTGTAAAAATAAGAGAAAAACGTGAAAGGCGAAAAAACGCTGCCGCGTTCGAGGTCTCTTGTGTAAAATAAAAAAAAATTTTAAGAAAGAATGAGGTATCACTATGTTAAACATGTCTAATTTCGGTATGTGTGAAGGAAGAATCACAAAGAAGCCAGTTATGATGGAGAATAAGGATGGCAGCAAGAAGGCATTCGTAACAATTGCCGTTCAGGATAACTTTGCATCTGGCACTGACAAGGAGAGAAAGACTCAGTTCTTAAACCTTGAGGGCTTTGTACCAAAGGACAGAAAAGCCAGTGTCTACGAGAAGCTGGAGGTTGGCGACAAGGTTGCTATCCAGTACAGAGTAGAGACTCCATCTTATGAGAAGGATGGTCAGAAAGTTTACAAGACTGCTCTTGTAATTGAGAACATCCAGTTCAAGGAGTCAATGGCAGAAAAGACTGCAAGACAGGCACGCCATGCCGCAGATGCAGCAGCTGCTGACGCTGAGTAATTCGGCTCAATAGAGTCATCGGGGATAAAACCCCGGTGGCTCTTTTTTTTCTCGACCCAAACCCCAGTTATCTACTTCTCTATTTCAATATCGTTATCAAAACCAAATTATAAAAAAACATGAGAAAACATAAGGCGGCTCCGCCGCCGGGATAAGTTGCGTTAAGAAAGAAATTCTATAAAGTGACCAGTTAGCACTTGGACAGTTGCTATAACTGCACTTTACAACTATAAAAATTCATTCGATATAAGAAACCAGAACTCTGAGGTGGCAAGCCAGAGTCGGTTTCTTATTTTTTTTCGCTTATCGTATAAAATTCTTCTTATTATTGTATAGATTTACGTGTAAACTATAAAAGACATGAGAACATAAATTATAACAGAAAAACATGAGAACAATTTTAATATACGTGACAAATGTGAGTGTGATGTGATATGATAAAAGAAGGATATATAAGTTCATCTCAATCGCCACTCTTTCTTAATAAAATATACGCTTATTTATATTCGGGTGTATGTGTGAACAAATATCATAGGATACTATCAAATATGAAAAACATTACTATAGAAAGGAGATGTGAACTATGATTGGTTTAATTTTCGGACTTGTATTAGCATCTGCATTTATCAGTCTTGCTGTTTGCATCATCCGTTACTTAATCTGTTTCGGTGCTGAAATCGCAAAACACGACGACGGTGACCCTGTTCGTAAGGCTAAATACAGAAGCATTGGTATTCATTTCTTAATAACTTTAGCATTGTTCTTCATTGCTGCAAAGTTATCTGGATTCTAAGATACCTAAGTTGGACACATAACGGGTCCAACTTTTTTTCTTATGTGTGAGAAAAGCTGTGAGTGAGACGGTCATAAATACTATGACCGTTAATGTGTGATGAACGTGCGAAATAAAACACAATCTTCGATTGTGTTCGAGTTCATCAGTGTAAAAATCATCATAACAAATCCTTTGTGAAATGGCAGGCTGCCGCAAACAGCCTGTTATTTTTTTTTTTAGAAATTTACAGAAATACATATTACGAGATTATTAGTAGAAAAATTTTAAGGAAGGTGAATATCATGCCAAGAATGTATCGGTGGTGTTGCCGAGCTGGTTACAACCACGATGGATAGCTATTTATCCATTTTATTATTTTGATTAAATATTGCAGCTGGATGAGCTACTTACGAATCTTGGTATTCGTGAGTAGCTCATATTTTTTTTTAAGCAGCGAGTCTTGGGTAAACATCGGGTGTATATATAAAAGATTCAGAAAGGTGGTATCATTATGACAAACTTTAAAGAAACATTAATCCAGAAGGCAAAAACAAATTCAAAATTTACTTACACATCAAAACCATCTGGAGATAAACTTATTATTCAATTTCCGGACAAAACACATAAAAACTATTCCATTACAGGTGAGAATTATCCAGAAGGAGCTTCATTCCAGACATTGGATGACCTCATCCTAGAACTTGTCGGATATGAATCCATGTTGATTCACATACGTGAACAAGAGGACCAGAAAAATGTCGATGACGGCATTTTCGATGAACATTTAATGGTCATGCAGGATTCCTAAATTTAAAAACAAAATTGAACTGCACTTAAGTGCAGTTCTTTTTTTTTATTCAAAAACATAACAATACGGGAGCATTTATAATACTTATTTTTAAAATTAATTTGAATCTTGAAAGGAGATTGTTATTATGAGTAATTATACAATGGAGCAGACAGCATGTTTTACAGGTGGACGTCCAAAGTCTTTATACGAAGATATGCCGTATTCAGAAAAGCATAAGCCAGACTATCTTGCAATGGCTCATCATGTTGCTGAGTTCTTGGAGAACTTATACCAGAATGGTATCAGACGATTTATCAGTGGCGGTGCTCAGGGATTTGACAGTATTGCATTTTCTGCTGTACAGATTCTGAAGCGTTCACATCCTGACGTTGAGAATGTCATATACATTCCATTCAATCATCAGGACAGCCGCTGGGCAGAAACAGGTTTGTTTTCAAAGCAGGCTTATCATAAAATGTTAGGTCTTGCTGACAATGTCATTGTCTGTGATGCAACATTTCAGGCTGCAACCGAACCATTCGGCAAAGTTGCCCGTAAACTTATGGAGCGTAACGAACGTATGGTAAACGACAGTTGCGTTGTCATTGGTCAATACCCAGATACAAGTTGGATATTACCAACCACAAAAGGTGGTACAGCAAACTGTTTGCGTTATGCTTCCGACATGGGTCGCCAGCTTTACGTAAATGATTTTAGACCACAATTCTATCAAAAATAATAGCTATATGTATAACGGTTTACACGCCGTTACACATGCTTCCACAGAAAGGAGATATCACCATGAAAGAACCAAAACAAAACGTATTATACAGACACGCACCAGTCAATGTAAATGGTAAACCATTACTGGTCCAGAACTTATGGAACTTCAAACTTGGGTCCGACGGACTCATGCACAACACGAAGTGTAAAGATTTCGTTCTGCCTTGGGACGAATACGAATTTACAGAAATCTTTGATTTTGAAAAAATGAATTATCGTCCATGGACAGAGCTTTACGAATCTTATCCACCAAACACTGTATTCGTGGAAGGACGCGATGTTCAAACTGGCAAATCACCATCACTAAAACCATTCTGTTATGTTCGTTGTAATGCAGAACCAGAACCGCTTCCACGATTAAGACAGCTATACGAACGATATTGTCAGCGACTCAAACAATATCAAGTTGCAAAACATGACTATGAAAAAGCAAAAAATCAGTTCCTGAAAGAATATCCGGTACCGGATAACATGACTTTCGAAGATTATTTGGAATTCACTGAAACTGTCAATATCCCATTCTAAGCACTGACATTATTTCGACTACTCATCATCCGATGGGTAGTCTTTTTTTGTTTTATGGACAAAGTAAAAAACAACCGTGCAGTCTATCGTCTGCCTGACGGCGGAACAACGCCGTCTGTCATACTTGTTTGTGCAGGCTGTTGCTGCTACAGCTGTAAGCTTCACAGCTACAGCTGTAGCAGCAACAGCCTGCACATCATAATCGCTGTCGCACAGTCATTCACGATTGTTTTTTGTCCAAAGAAATACTCTGCAAAAAACGCAGCAAAGCTGCTTCGTATTAATTTCTTGGGAACTATCTATCCTAAGAACAAAAACCTTAACACTGCTTATCGCAGCCGGGTTTGATTATGTAAAAATAAATCGTTTATCAGAAAGGACTAACATTATGGATATGCATACAAAAATCAAAAAGGAACTCATTCGTCGCTTTGATGAAAACAACTGGTCAAAACTGACACTTCATATGAAAGTCTCAGGTGATGATGTTATCATTGACCCATGTCACATCTTTGCAACTGAGCATACAAAAGAAACCGTTCAGTATTTCTTTATTGAATCACCTTCTATTCCACAAGCAGGTGAAGAAACACTAAATGACCTTGTAGATTTCCTTGCTCATTATGATGAAAACTGCAAAAAAGCAGCACATGCCAAACAGGTTGTACAGACCTATTATATTGACCATATTCAAGGAAAATCTGTTGAAATGTTCAAAGACGGTGGCGTTTACTTTGAAGAAATAATGAACAAATATGACGCAGCAAATCATAAAGGTTCATTGGATGAATTCATGCAAAAAGCTGACATGACACAGTTCATCACAGATAAACATGATGAGGATTACATCCATCAGGCAATCGAATTAGCACACGCTGCTGAATGCTATAGTGATATCTACAAAAGCATTTACGGTCATCGTCCAGCCATCGACGAAGACAAAGACGGCATCTTATAATCACACATGGACCACGATATATTATATCGTGGTCCTTTTTTTATATTTATTTTTCCATCTGTCCTTCGGACAAAAATGCGGCGTTCCGCCGCCGGGTTCACTATCGTAAAGAATAAACTACACATTCGAAAGGATAATATGGTGATGATTATGACAGATACAATTTTTGCAACATTTTTCGTAAACGGTGAGAAATTTACAGTAGAGGACTATTCTGAACATGAATATGGTGTATATCACGAAGACATGTTCATAGGTACATGTTCCGAACCTACAGAAAAAGCAGGTACTGCAGTTGCTGTAAAATATTATGCTCAGTGTCACCGTCAATACGCATATGCATAAAAAACAAAAATAAGTCAGTCTTTTAAGACTGACTTATTTTTTTTACGGGTGGGAATTTGTAACTATATTTTAAGGTTTTAAGAAAGGATTTTATTATATGAAAATACATGAAATTGGACCATTCACAACAGAAAACGGCATTATCATCAACACAATGTGTAACATTGCATCCTCACACAACAAAATTGAGCATCCAGCAATTCTCATCGATGATGATGAAGAAATGCCTATCATGCTTAAAATGGGTAACGCTGATTTCGTTCAAAAATCATTTGATACAATGACATCACGTTACATTGCTTACGGCGCACATGAATTAATCAAAAACTTGCATGTCATCATTTTAAATACGCCATCACTCTCTATCGATGATATTGTAACTATCTTTAATGCAGCTATAAACTGCACTGGACATCCTATTCTTCATGCATTGTGCAATATGACAACTGACATTGTGCCTGTCAAAGAACATATTGCAATGTTACAGAGAGTAGGCTATTAATCACATTTTACAGAAAGGTTATGGTGGATATTATGTTAAACTTATTGGATAAACTCTTCAATAAAGCATCTCATCGCGCAGCTACCGAAGGTGCTTTATCACGCGAAGAAATCATCGAGATGTTAAAAACATCTCCTGAAAAACTTGATGCTTTCGAAGAATATTACAAAACGCAGGTGTTACCAAACCTGCCAATGACTGATAACCTGTTTACCTGCAATGCTAAACAGGTTGCTGAAGAAACCGCAAATCCAGAACTGTCCAACGAATACGTAGACAGTCTGGTTCATCGCATCGTTGATGAGTTGTTAGCACTCACCACAACATTCGTATATGACGGTAAAAGCGTTTGCAATAACAAATGCCTTACTACATCCAATCAGACAGCAGTAACCAATGACGAAATCAAAGTGTTACCGAAAACATTACGTCCACAGCTCACTGGTTCGTTAATGACCACTGACTTAGACGCAAATGATACATCGCCGACATTACTTTGGTTTGTCAAAGAAATGCAGAAAACAACCGACCCGGTTCGTTATAAGGCTCTGTATAATCATTTTCGTCAGGGACTTGATATCCTCGACCTTGACGGTATCGCATATGAAATGCTTGGAATGAATCCAAATGCAATGAGTCATTGGCTTCCTGAACTCATTCGTGCAAATAACGCACATGGTTTCTTCAAAATTCCAAAAACAGTTATTGCAAAAGTGCCACTGACACTATTACAATTGACTCGTACAGATTATATGAATCTGACAGCAACAACCAAAGCAATTATCAATCAGTGGGCAATGTCAGCCTTCGGATTGGAACTTGATAAGGATTACTTTATCAAGACAGGCACTTACTCAAGCAAATTCGACTTCCGTAACTGCCATGTATATGGTGAGAAAGAGGTTGCTGAATTAGGTGAATATCTCACATTCATACAATTTCAGGCATCCCAAATGGCAAGTCCATTATCACAGCCAATCATCTATGGTGTCAGCACCACAAACGAATGGGTCGTTCGTGAATTCATTCCTGATAAAGAAAACAATCCTGTGATTTATAAAGGATTACCTTTACACACAGAATATAGACTCTTTATCGATGCTGATACCAATCAGGTACTTGGTTGCAGTCCATACTGGGACCCTGAAGTCATGAAGAAAAGATTCAATGAGCATCGTGACGGTCATGATGAACATGACGCTATCACTTATGCCATTCACGAAGATACACTCATGCGTCGTTTCAATGAAAACAAAGACATGATTGTAAATCGTGTAAAAGACCTGCTTCCTGACTTGAAGTTACATGGTCAGTGGTCACTTGACATCATGCAGAATGGTGATAACTTCTGGTTGATTGATATGGCTCTTGCAGAAAACTCTGCTGGCTATGACAAATACGTACAGCCATCTGACCGTAAACCATCACAGGAAAATTGGATTCCATGTATCGAATAACATTATCACGTCACACGGCACTATATTATAGCGTCGTGTGACATCTTATTAAAATAAGAAAGGATTGAAAAATTATGATGAAATTTATATTGATTATAAGTATTGTACTTGTTATCACCCTGTATCTGATGTTCTATTATCCTTCTTACGAAATTACCAAACAGATTCCCGCTGTTTGTACAGGAAAATGGATGGACACACATCGAAATCACCCAATACAATTCATTACAGGATTTCGAGCACCTAACAATCAGATACTCGAATTCAATAATTCAGACTGTTTCTTAAATGAAAACGTGAGGTCAGGTGATACATATTTACTTGATGTAAATATTTGCGTTCGTGGAAATCGTGTATCTTATCATGTATCAAATATACATAATTTGAATTCTTAACCTCTCATGCCGTTCCGATGGTCGGATGAGCAATCTTCGATTGCTTCGGGTGCTATAGTGTAAATATGGGTTCGTATCAGAAAGGATATGGTGAATATTATGAGTAAAATGACATTTGGAAAAATAACTTTCAATGTAGCAGGTGTTACATTTGAGAAAAGACAGGGAAAACTCTGGAACCTGCGTAAAGCAGAGAATGACCCAACTAAGAAAATCTTCTTGAGTCTTCGTCGTGAAAAGAACAATGAACGTGATAAAAATGCAATCGCTGTCATTGCTCATATCAGCAGTGGCAAACAGCCAATATTCAAAATCGGCTATGTTCCGGCGAACATTGCTGGCTGGTTAGCTCCACGTATGGATAACGGACTTATGGTTCGTGCTTATGCAAAGTCAAAAGATGCCAAATTCGTACACGGTGGTAGCGGTCGCAACCTCGGTGTCACGCTGAAAGTTGTGTATGAGTTATTGCCATCTGAGGTGGCAACAGTATCAGTTTCTGCTGGTGAACTGCCCATTACCTAAAGGTAATGGGCTTTAGAGAGTCTAACAACTCTTTTTAAGAAGTTTGATATTTGAGTTTCCACCTATTGCTAGGCAATCCTTATTCTTACAGGTGTGTCCACTACACCTCTACTGTATAGTCCTGCAAGGGACACAACATTACTTTTACGTAAAATATTTAACGCACCATTTACATCAGCATTAAGACATTGACCATTTAAACATTGATACATACCTCTATGTATTCGCTTTCCACTAAATGTATAACTTTGCGGATTGTCATTATTGTAAACAGGAATATTATCTTTATCCCAAAATGATGCTTTTGACGTATAGCTTTCTTCCTGCTTTACAAAGACGATACCATTCATTTTGCAAAGATATTCTAATTTAAAACGAAGTTGTCCATAAGGTATATTCACAAAAGTCTGATTATTGACTTTACCCATATTGCTATTCTTCTGGAAAGTTTCATTATAACCAACCACAAGTGTTCCAATATCATGATTAATACAATAATCAATGATTATGCGAGCAGTCTTGTTCATGTAATCATTTACTTTATTGTTACGGTCACGAGCAATGGCTTTTTGTCTATTTGTAGGTTTCCTACCAATATGCTGCTTGTCTTTGATAGACTGTAAACGTGCATTTTGCTTATTGTACCATTGGTTTATAGATTTTAGTCGCTTACCATCAATGATAAATGTCTTACCATTACTTGATACAGCCGTTACAAGATTATTAATACCAAGGTCAATTGCCAGTGCATTGTTAATATTTAAGTTTCTTTGAATACATTCAGCTTCATAGATATATTGAATTTCAAAGAACCTAGCATTTGCTTTTGGTATGATACGTATCTCTTTAACTTTTTTATCAAGTAATATAGGTGGAATGGTAATTTCAACACATTTATGTGTTTTCTTGTAAACATTTGAATATGGCAAAATCAATTTATTACCATTCAGTCTTACAAAACCTATAACAAGCGTCGTATATCCATCTTTTGGAAGATAGTTTGGCAAACGGCAATCTTTAAAAGCATACTTACCTTTTCTGGCAAGTTTAAGTAATCCAAAGAATGATTTGAAACTGCCATCAACCTCTTTCAGTATCTGCTGTGCCATATTTGAATTGAGCATCTTATAATTATCAGATGTTTTCAACAAAGCATAGTTTTTCTCATAATTAAGATATTCACCCTCGTTAAAGTAATACTGACGTACATTATAGATTGCCTGATTAGTCAAATTCTTTGCTATATGGCAAAGATGCTTAATATTTTTATAATCTTCTTTTGAAAGATGTTTTACCTGTTGCTTTACTGTAAGATACATAGCACTTCTCCTTTCTAAAGATTTAGAGAGATGTTCTCTATGTATCTATTATATCACATATTTTACTAAAACGATAGTATTTTAGTAAAAAAAATATATAATATATAATTTATGGTCGCTTATATCCCATCATCTAAAAATAATGGTTTTACGCTTATTTTATATAAAGTTTTTGATTCTATGTTTTACGTCATCCAAGTCGGTGCAACATTTTAATTCAGATTTCATGATGTCAATGTCATGGAAGATTTCATGTATATCAAGAATATCCCCTTTTTCGGATAACAGTGTAAATTCGCCTGAGTAAATGTTTTTATCGAAATTTTGTGGAAGTCCGAATAGGATGATTTTGCCCAATGCACTGGCAAGATGCCATAATTGTGTTTGTTCAGACTGTTTTGGATTGTAATAAATCTCATAGTCTTCTGCACCGTGTCTGACGACATCATCGGCATGACATGACATATCTGGTTTTGCTGTCAAAACGATACCCATGTTTTGGATGGCTATTTTGAGGTCATCAAGATTTACGGGTGATGATAAGCCCATCATTTTATGGCATTTTTCGGCAATATCATTGATATTGTTGTGTGTATATTCAAATCCCATAGGCATTTCCTTTCTTAGAAATTTTCGTCTGCAAATTTTTCACACATTTCAGGTGGCATGGCAAATCCGAAGTAAACGATACGTGGTTCGGTTGTTTCAACAATTTGGTTGGAACGTGGTTTTCTCCAAAGGAGCCAACTGTGCTGTCTCCACATGCCATCAGAAGATAAGGCATATCCGGTACAGATAGCTGTTTTGTCTTTGTTCTGTTCCCATAGATTGGATGCATTGGCATGGCAACGACTTGGTTCCCCCTTCATGAATTTTACATTGTTTCCAATCCAGAATTGACCGTATTTGAGAATATTATCCAAATCTTCTTCATAAGCGGGTAAGCAGACAGCTTCACCTGCGAAATCCAGCAGTTTTGTTCTTAAATCAAAGAGACGGTTATCCATATTAGGATGCATTGCTTTCATGGCTTTTAATGTATCTTGGAACCAGAATGCATTTTGTTTGCATCGTTCTTTCCAGTTGTCTGACATGGGATTCCATGTAACGCTGTCTTTGATGCGTTTATTTTTGATTTCGCTGTAGATAAGACATTTATCGTAAAATGTTTTATCTGGAATATTTGTGATGCAGGATTTGCCGTCAAGAAGAACTCTTGTACCACAAGATTTTTGAAATTTTTGCATTTCGGAATCAGTCATAATATAAATCTCCTTTTTTTAAGTATTGGATTTGACAATGTGTTTCAGTGCCTGAATTCGCATGTCAATAGAAAAGATATCTTCAGCGTAAGAACTAAGTTCTTTGTCGGCAAGGCTCATAACATCATTATCGTGTAAGTCCTGTCGTTCTGGATTTTTTGTTGGTCCGTAAACGATAGAATGTTCCAGACTAGCCCAGAAATCCATACCCATAGTACGAATCTGTATTTCGATAGGTATATATTCGATTGTTGGGAAATTTCCGTTTTTACGTATCGGGTGGTTAATGATAATATGAAAACTGCGATATCCACTTGACTTTGGTTTTTTGATGTAATCAATTTCTTCGATAACCTGATACTTGTTTTTGATGATATTGGCAATCGAATAAACATCTTCGATGTATTGTGTAACAATTCTTACACCGATGATGTCTGAAAGATATGCGAATGCATTTTCAATTGTCGGGTCTTTTTGTTTGTTTTGTAATTTTTTCGTGATACTGTCGTTTGTTTTTACACGGCTTGTAATGTGGTCATATTCTGATGTTCGTAAGACATCACAAATAGACTTTACGAAAGACCGCTTAATACCACGTAAAACAGCTATTTGTGATTTAGAAAACATAGTATTATATATCCTTTCTGTATAGATTAATTTTGTTGTAGCATTTTCATGCTTTCTGTGATTTCTTTTTTGAGTTGTGAAAACCACATATAGATTATATCATTTGCTTCATCGATAAGTGAATGGTAATTATCTTTATTTACAGAAGTCTGTAAATAGACTTTGTAGTGTCTGTCGAATAATACGCCCTCGACATAATAAAACGTTTTGTTATCTTTGAAATCATAGCTGATTCTGGCATAATTTTTGATGCCAAATTTGAAATCAGGTGTTGATAAGTCAAGTTTTACAATATCGTTATAATGTGTTATTCCACAACACGATGGCAAATCACGTTTTGTTGTGATTCGCCAATTTTTGTAAATTTTAGATTTCATGGTGCCACCTCTATGGTTTGAATTTGGTTTTGAATTTTGGACACTGAATGATTTTGCTGTTTACGTATTTGGCTCCTTTTGGAATGATGCGGAATTCACTCTGCATACGTTCACAATCCTTGTAGGATGTGGTGCAGATGCCACAGCAACCGTTTTCTTTGATATATTCATCCAGTTTCTTTTGTTTTTGTTGTTTCTTTCTTTGGCATAATATTTGTCTCCTTTTTTTTAATTGAAAAAGATGGATGTAATATATCCCTCTTTTTGGTGTTTGTTATTCTGATGCTTTGAAATTGTATACAGGTTTGATAATCTTTACGATATCTACTGTGTCTTTGACATTGTCGATGATAGATGTCATTGGCTTGTAAGCCATTGGAGATTCGTCGATAGTAGACTCATTTACAGATGTTGTCCAGATACCTTTCATGGTATCTTTGTATTCATTCATATCAACGTTGGCACGTGCCTTAGAACGTGACATGAGTCTGCCTGCACCATGTGGTGCTGACTGGTTCCAGTCATCGTTTCCTTTTCCAATGCAGATGAGTGAGCCATCGCGCATGTTCATTGGAATGATGAGTTTTTCACCTTTACGGGCAGATACAGAACCTTTTCGGAGAATCATGTGTTCTGTATCAACGTAGTTGTGAGTGGTTGTAAATTGTTCAACAACGTGCCAGTCCATGTTTGAGAGGATGATGTCTGCCATTTTAGCATGGTTTGCTTTGGCAAATCCATTCATGATTTTCATATCATGAATGTAGTCATCCATGTCAGAACCTGTTAAGTAACAAAGGTCTTTTGGAATGCTGGTGCGTTTTGTGTTTTTCAATGTGATGAGAGCCTGCTCGATTTCACGCTGGCGACCAGCGGCTTTGTATTCTGCAATTAACTGTTTGATATCATCTTTGGATGCACCATTGCAGTTATTGTATGCAAGATTCTGATAATAGTTTGCCACTTCAAGTCCTAAATGACGGGAACCGGAATGGATGCAAAGATAGATATGTCCTTCATTATCAGTGTCAACTTCCAAGTAGTGGTTGCCTCCGCCGAGTGTTCCGATAGAACGGTATGCGCGAGATAAGTCCACATGATTTTTACATCTAAGGTTTTCGATATCAGTGTAAGTTCTGTGTTCTTTGTCATGAATGTCATGTCCAGATGGAATACAAGAACGGATGATGTCGTCAAGTTTCTGTGGGTCGAATGCTGTCTCCTGAATCTGGATACAGGTGACAGAACAGCCAATATCGACGCCAACCAAGTTTGGTACAATCTTATCATGGATAGTCATGGTTGTACCGATGGTGCAGCCAGCACCAGCATGTACATCAGGCATTATACGGATTTTTGATTCTTTACAGAATTCCTGATTCATAAGTAATGTAAGCTGTGAAATTGCAGATGTTTCAATTAAATCTGTAAAGACTTTACATGAGTTATATTTTCCTCGTAGTTCTATCATAGTAACACTTCCTTTCGAATAATTGTGTGTCTTGTTACACTTTCTTTTTGAAGTTTAAGACGATGGTGTCATCTTCGGTAAAGCCAAGTGTCTTTAATTTGGCAATGGTCTTGTTTAAATCATATTTCTGTGTATTATAGAAGTCAATGTCTCCTGTCATAACGAAATCATCATTTGCTGTGGAATATACACCATTGCCTTTTTTGTACGTATGTGACCATTCATCTGGTTCTAATGACCATGTTTTAAACGTATGTTTTTCAGTGTCAAAAGTAACACCTGATACTTTATCGGTGGCACCTCTGTAATATGATGTAATTAACATGTTTGGTTCATCCTTTCTTATTTGATTTCATGATGTGTGTAGGTGTTTCCATCATCACATTCAATTAAGACCTGCTTTGGATTATCTGGATTTACGTATGCATCCAACACATACAAATGCTCTCCGGTCTCTTTGATTGTTATTTCATCTTCGTTATGAAGATTTTTTGCGTTATTAAATGTCATAATTTTTGTTTCCTTTCTGTTAAATTGAGTATGCTTCGTGCCAGCATGTTTCGGTTGCGTCTCTGTGGCTGACGGTACATGGTGTAAGATTTTCGAATGTATTGAGAAACTGTAAGAGATAGTCTTCGGTTTCAAAATACAAATCATAGCTATTGAAATCATATAGACGTAAATTCCAAAGACATTTAGCCTTATTGTAGTGCATGTCAGAATAAACGTTATATTCCGATGTTACGTTGAAGATTTTAATCGCTTGTTCGATAAGTGTATCTATTATAGGATGATTGTTAATTTCATTCCAGTATTTTTTGTGGTAATACTTGTCTGTATAGTCTTCATAGTCACCTGTACTCCAATATTCATACATATCACTTGGGATATTTTCATGCAATCTTGTATTGAATGTTTTAACCACTAGCGATAACTGATTGAGTGTGGTGATTTTTGTTAATTTCTCTTTGATTTTAGTGAAATCTTCCTGTGTCATTTTGTTAGTAGTGAATTTACCATACAAATTTTCCAGCATAAGCATAAGTTTTTTACACTCATAGAGATATGTGAAGAATTTAAAACCTGCATCGTTTATATCATCTAAGTGTGTAATAAATATGCTTGCAAGATTGTTTTCCATTTTTATATGTCCTTTCTTGTATTTCCTTTCTGTTGTATAATCTATATGTTTTCAAATCTATAATTTTTTAATCCAATTTTTACACTCGAAAAGCAGACCACGAAATTATGTCATTTCGTGGTTTGTTGTGTGTATTATTTGTACTCTGGAAACTCTTTTTCTAAGATATCAATAATCCGTTTTACGTTTTTGTATCGTTGGTCATTGTGGTCGTAACGTGACGATATAGACTCAAATCGTTTCTGATAACCAATAAATTGACCATAGTGGTTTATACATAAGTCGCCTAACCATAATAATTTTTGGTTTTTAGAAATCGGTTGATTTTCTGGAACTCTGCCGTGGAATCGAATACAATTCGTAAATTTCTGGTGAAATCCATTTCTGCGTAGGATGTCAGACCCTTTCGCTGCGTGATTCGCACCAGAAGGATTATCCAGATAACCGATGTCATGTAAGAGTCCCATTAGATACAAATCTTGTGTGTCTTTCGCAGTGTAATTATGTGTAAGACCATACGCATATAAGAACTTGGCAACACCAATACTGTGTGCTAATCGACTACCATGTAATAGATTTGGATTTCTTGTTTGAAATGCGTTGATATGTTTTTCAAAATCTGTCATTTATGCGTCTTCCTCCAAAATCTTCTTGATATATTTTTCTGCTTTTACTTTAATAGCTTGCAAGTCTTCGGTATTGATTGGCACAACATTGTCGGCATTTTTGCTGTATTTGCAGACATTATCAGCAATATTTGTTTCGAATTCACGATATAAATTTGTCATGTGTTCTTCAATATAGCTATCAAAATTAACATCAATTGTGATTTTTAACTCCTTGCCATTTGAGACATGTGCCCAATATCGAACCCTGAAAATGTTATCATGATAGACATTTGTTTTTATGCCCATTATCTCATTTAACTCTTCATTTTCCTCTATTTCCAGAAGCCATGTGTCTCCATCTTGGTCTAAGCCACCGAATTCTATTTTGTTTACATCTATGTCGTTCATGTGTTTGTCCTTTTTTATAATCATTTTATTTATTCAAGATTGGAAAGCCATCTTCATCATAAATGCCGTGATATTTATCATTATTAGAAATACCATGTGATAATCCACAGACGATGCTTGTCATTGTAGCAAATTTCATCATGGTTGTTTCAAATTCACGTTTTCGTTTTTCTTCGGCAATATGTTTTTGTTCTTCTAATTTGGCTTTCTGTTCATCTGTTAAAGATGCGTACCATGTATCGTATAAGTATTTGCGATACCATGAGATTGCATCCCATTGGTTAATGCAGTACCAATGTCTGCGTTTTAATTCTGCAAACCATGCCATAATGATAGTATTCCTTTCTTTTGATGTTATTCTTTGCTTAGTATATCATAGATTCTTTTGTTTGAGATTCATTCTTGTATGCATATTTTTACCTTTTTCCCATGGAAAAATCATAACATCTTCGATTATATTACCTTTTGCATTTTGGTATGGAATGGATGTTGGAAAATCGTGCCATGCTTTTCGTGCTGTTTTTGCTGTATGGTGAACGATGTTTAATACTTCCTCATAATTGAATGCATTTTTTGCAAGTCCGATAAAGAATACATCATGTCCTGTTAATGATACGGTAAATTTACCGTGCCATTCGCATCGACTGAATTTAATATAATAGCCGACTCTATTTTTAGACCAGCCTTCAGAACCAATTTTTTCTTCAATGGTCCATCCAAGGTCTGCCATATATTGTTTGATTCGATTGATTTTGTCCAGATACATAGCTGTTCCTTTCGTTTTAAAAAAAGCTGGCATAACAGTTTGTTATACCAGCCGTATGATTATAGAATAAGAACTCTGTTCTGTGTGAACATTTCTAATTCCAATGCAACGTTGCCGATGCTTTCGTTATTTAATATAACGAGTTTGTCTGCTTTTTTGGCAAGGTTCTGACGGTAGTCATTGATTCTTGTCATAGCGTCAGCGAAATTGGTTTCGCTATGCAATTCGCAGACATAGTCGTCACCAAATACGGCATCGAAGATGTCCGGTACATCTGTGGCGAAGCCTTTCTCAATGCAAAGTTTACGTGACAAGTGGCAGCTGCGGCATTCGTAGCAGTGTTCGCCGTAAAGATTGTCTAACTTTGCTTTTAACGATTTCATTTTTTCAAGAATCGTTTCAGATGTGAGTCCGGTTTTCAGTGTAAAGCAAATCTGTATAATTGGTTTGTTGTTCATAGTGTTTCACCTCTTTATTTTATTATTCACATGGTAACATGCCTGTCTTTTCATTTTCATGATGAATCATGTCAAAATAATACTTTAACAGTGCATTGCCATGTTTGATACGTTCTTTATAGATTTCGTTTTGTTCTAACGGTGTGTATGTGATATCGTCGTTTTCTTGACCACGAACAATTACAACACCATCGGCTCCGTTGCCGGAACACTGAAGCGGTGGAAATTCTTTTGATGGTTCCTTGAAGTCCTGCCAGAATTCCATATCCCAACCATTGGTTGAGAGTTCACCTTCTTCATAACCAATTTCCTGTAAAGCCCAGCAAATGTTATGCATGTTTACGTTTGGAAAATTGGTGAATTCGACACCAACGTTGTAGCGTTGTGTGTCAGGATTTGATTTTGTAATGATGTTCACTACAGCAAGTAACATGTCCTGTAAATTTACATAATGTTTCGTGTCTGTAATCATTACCTGATTGTGTTGTTTGTTTTGAATCATGTGTATTTTCCTTTCTTTGTAATAGATAATAGGTGTTTATCGATAGACGATAGTAAACCTATCATCAAGAATAGGTGTAAGAATTGGTTTTACCTGAGTTTCCCAATCGAGTTGACCGCATCCACAGCCCGGACGTGTTAGGAAAATGTGTTGGAAACCATTTGTATTGGCAAGTGTAACAAGCTGCTTTGCAGATTGTTCGATAAGTTGTAAATCCGAAGGATTACGCCAGTCGTGTTTTGTTGGGAAAGCAACCAGATGGAATCGGCTGGTTTTCCAGTAATAGGTGCCAAGGTCACTTACAATGTTGCCGTTGGTGCGGAGACTGTCAGCAAGTTTTTCAGCAACTTTAAAACGAAGATTTGCAGTTTTTGCAATGCCAGCGCCCATGACAGCAGTACCATCACGTTTGATGATGCCGTTTGTTGTGATACAGACGATATTTTCCTCTGCTTTGTTGTTGGGTAATGTAAAAATATCAAAATGATGAAGTTCTCTCATAATATTTTCCTTTCTTGAATCAGTATACGTGAAAATCCCCGTTTTGTGTGTATTTTTGTGTATAAGTTTTTATGTAGTTTGAAAGTGCAACCCTTACGAATAATATTGTAATGCATGTGTGTATTGAAAGTTCCTCATTTATGTGATAAAATTCAAGTGTTGGTAAATTCATAATAAGAAAGGCGGTTATGATATAATTATGTTTGGACGAAAAAAGGATGAACTTTACGAAGGACAGAATGATTCGAAATTCAGTAAGTTTTTAAAGCCATTAAAAAAAGCGTTATTTAATATTGTATATGCGATTGCGAAGCGTTTTGGTATGAGTACACCGGAACATTATGATTTGGCAATTGATGAGGTGATTGTTTCTCCGTATGCTTTACAGGAAAAAGTATGTACGATTATATTTTTGGTTTACGGGTTCTTGTGTGGAATATTCGGGGAACAATATGCCGAATATATTTGTAAGAGTTTCAATGCATATTGTATGCATCATAGTTTAAGTTCTGACGATATTACATCATCGCCACTTACGATGCTTGGTGATATTGTTATTTCGTGTACTATTTATTTTGTAATCATTACGATTGGATTTGTGATGTACAATGTCATGAAATGTGTCTTTTTGAAAGATGCCGGAGATGAAGAAATTGAGAAACTGCAGATAGCTATGATGTATTGTTTATTAGAGATTGTATTGTTATCTCTGTTGTTCTTTATTTTGCCATTCAATATTTTTATCGCATTGCGAATGTAAATATTTTGCTTATATGATTTATGTTTTATTTTATTGAAAAATGTTGAAAAATGTTGAAAAATGTGTTATAATTATTTCATAATTAATTGAGAAAGGAGAACATACAATGGTTGAGGAATACAAGAAAGTTATCGTGGATTATTGTAAGACACATCCGGGTACAAGTTTTGCTGAGTTGAATGATGCATTTAATGATGCTGATTTAGACTATCGTGGTGCTGAGTCTATTGTACTTGCTGATTATGAGAACGTCGTAATTTGGTCAAATTGGTGTTCAGACGCAGTTCAGGCTTTTCAGGAATTATTGAATGACGAAATCACAATTGATTCATGTGATGTATTAATTTATGCGATTGACCGTATTATGCTCGATTTACCTGTTGCAAAACGATTACAGTCATATAAGCAGCCACATTGGGCACCGTGTGTTATTTCAATTAAAAACAAATAAGTCTTATAAAAAAATAACGCTCCGAAAATGGAACGTTATTTTTTTTTGTGTATTAAAACATCTGGTAATTTCGGATGTATAATTTTGCAGGACGAAATGACTGTTTTTTATTAGTTATGATTGGTGTCTCTATTACGTATTTCTGAATCATGCGCCGGAAGTTTGGAACATGGTCTGTAATGCCGAAAATTGCCTTATAAACGGATTCTAATTCACCGATGGTGAATTTGTCTGGTAAGAACTCAAAAAGCATTTTAGGGTCATTTCTGACTGTTTCCTGTAAGTTCACAAGTAATTCTGTGATGATTAATGCATGGTCAAATGCAATTGCACCGTGCTGACGAATGATAGACCATTCATTATGAATACGGTTATGGTCAATAGTACGAATACATTTGATGATAGATTCATATGGTCCAAGACGCAACGTATATTCATTGTATGTTGTGGTTTTGTTCTGTACAGATGATTTTACGTCGAGTTTTACATCAAACCATTGTGCTTTCCATGCATTTTCATCAGTACGTAAGGTGCAATCAGGTTTCCAGATAGCACCTGTAAAAGCATCCGATACAATCCAGCCACGTGGGTCACGGTTTTTATCCGTGAATGTTTTTGTTTCGGATAAGTATGCATATTCCACACCTGTTTCTGTTTTTAATTCTCGGTGTGCTGTTTCTGGAAATGTTTCATTCGGTTGACAAAAGCCGCCCGGCAATGCCCAAAGGTCTTTACAGGGGTGTGTAGCACGTTGTATTAGTAGTACCTGTAATGGACCTAAACCGATGGTTTTTTCGGTATGTTTCTGGTCTAAGGTAAATAGTACGATATCTGCAGCGACGGAAGGTTGTGGATATTGTGTGATGTCATAGTTTTTCAAAAATTCCTGTTCTGTCATAGGTTTGATTCCTTTCTAAAAAATTACCCTACCAATAGATTGGCAGGGTAACATGTGATTAGATGCATTCAGTGTAAGCGCCGAGGTTTTCCATGATGTCAATTGCTGTATCGATATTGTCATCATTGATAAGATAACGACCGCCACCGTCAATATCATAATCAATACCAGCGTCATCAAGTGCCATGTTAATTTCATTTAACAGCCAGTCTTCTTCATTTTGAATGTAAATACGATTCATATTATTCACCGTCCTTTATGTCAGATGCATCTGGATAAAAATAATCAAATGTTGGAATTGTCTTCAATTTGAATTTATTTTTCTCGTGAAGGTTGTCGATTCGTGTTTTTACATCTGCATCCGGTGTGATGCCGTTGCGGATGTAATTGTCAAGTGTTTCATATGTGAAACCAAGATTGTCTTCATCTGATTTTCCGCATAAGCCATCTGCTGGTGTCTTGTTTACGAACCGGTCTGGAAGACCAAGTTCTTTTCCAATGGCTTTGACTTCCTGAACTGTAAATTTACCAAGAGGTGATACATCGCCTGCAGAGTCACCATATCTTGTTGAATATCCGACATAATCTTCGGAATAATTACAGGTGTTGATGACACGACCACCAAGTGTCTGAGAGACAGCGTAAAGCGTTGTCATGCGGATGCGGGGCGGCAGGTTTGTACTGGTCTGTGCGCTCCAATGGTCCTGTAACTGTGGTTTAATCTGATGTTTTAATTCATGGCATGTAGACCAGATGTTTACTGTGATATGGTCAATATCAAGCCATTCACAGACGTCCTGTGCAACATTAATATCAAGCTGTTGACCGTTTGGCATAAGTACACCAAATACACGGTCTTTGCCGAGTGCCTTTACGCACAGGGCAGCAGCTACAGTGGAATCTTTTCCACCTGAAATGCCGATGACGGCATAGCATTCTTTTCCGTTTTTGTCAAACCAGTCACGAATCCATGCAATGGTTTTGTCAGTGGCTGTTTTTGCATCAAATGTGTTGTTTGTTTTGATTTTAATCATAGTGTTTCATTCCTTTATTTCAGTTTGTATTTATTATTATTCTTTTACAGTAAGACATTTTGCTGCATTAATTTTTTTCGATAATCTTTTTTGAAAATTCGTACACTATATCACCTCTTCCAACCTGCTTTGAAAGCAATTTTTCTTTGGATTATCAAATGTATTCGTAATTAATTTCTCTATTATCTATAGTTGCTATTCCATTATTATCCTTGTTGTTAAATATAAAAGTAGATTCCTTTATATCAGTTAAATCCAATGCTAAAGAATTAACTCCAATAAATTTTCCAGATACTATAACCGTTTCAAAATATCCTTCCTCTTTTTCTGTATTGAATGGAATAGTTATACTTAGTTCATCTGAAATTTCTGCCACTTTTCTATATCCAATTTTGTTTTTAATTTCAGCAAAAGTGATAACTGCCATATCACCAACTTCTGTATATCCTAAAATTTCATCTTCATCATTTGTAATTGGGTAAGGCTTATTCATTCGAATAATTTTACCTTCAAATTTTGAATAATTTGTCATATTAGTATCTTCCTTCTTAATGAAATCGTCATTTATTATAAGTTGTTTAGAAAGTCCGGTGTCTCATAAAGGTTTGCGACAATTTTTGCACCTTTACCGATAACATATTTTGTGAACATAGTGTCTTCGCCCCAGCAATGATGTTTAATGGCATTATCATTGGAATTCGGGTCGTTATCATTATTGCGTTCGATTTTATGGTTATGTGCAAAATAAAGTCTATACTTAAATGGTACGATAGGTACATCTTTATCTGGTGGACAAATTGCAAGATATATTTCAGTAATATCTGTGTGCGTTTTGATATATTTACCAAGATTACTTGCAGCAAATCCATTTTTGTAGATATCCATTAATTCAGGTGTAATAGTAAGACAGAGTATATCACCAGCATAAATGTCTGTTTTATCTGCATCCTGCATGTATACGAATGGTAAGGCGAGGTCAAAATGTGGAATATTTAGTGGACAAAGATTGACATCGTTCATGTCGAAAGTCTTGGCTGTTTTGAGTGGTTCACCTTCTACGAAACATTTGAATTTTAAGTCTGAGTTTGTCATAAAACGTTATTCCTTTCTTAATGTTTGGTAGGGACAATGATGTCCCTACCTATGGTTGTTAATTAAAACTGATTGTCATGCAGTCTGTTTCTGATTTCAGATAAGGACTGCTCAACAAGCATTTCGCTGTCACGGAAGATTGGTTTTAATTTCTGCCAGCAGTGTCCTGCAGCCTCCTCCCATGTGTAACCGTCATCGAATGACAGTTCACCGTTCATGTCTTCACGAACGACGCAGCATCCTTTCTGAGATTTCTTGAAACCGCCATCTTTTGGATTCTTGAAAATCGGAGTTGGTTTACCGTTTATTTCGCAGTAAGTAGCTTTGATACAAGAACTGAATGTATCACGTGTAAATGGTTTCAGGATGCCGTCTTCTTCGACGCACTGGAAGGAGAAGGAACCGACACCAAGTGCTACGTTGCTGGCAGCAAAACCATTTTCCTCAAGGATTGCATAAATCTTTTCACAACGCTGGATAGTGATAGAATCGCCGTAAATTGCTTTTACATGTGGGTCAAGGACTTTGTAGCCTTTGCTGTTTACTGTGCCGCCAAATTCATCCCAAAGTTTGAAGACTGTTTTTGTAACGACTTCTACACAGTCGCCGGAGTCGCCACGCATCAGCATACAGCCGTTGTGAGCCATGATTTCTGGTTTGAGTTCCGGCAGGATGTTGTTGATAACGTTCCAGTAATCATAGGAATCCAACACAGCAGAAAAGCTGGTGTTTGGATAAATCTCTGTTAAGAGTCTACGAAGCAGTGTAATTTCATCACCGTCTACTGCGAAGTTGCTGCACATAACAGAATGTTCTGTAGATGGTGAACCGAAAGCCACAGGTTTTTTTGTACAGTCACAGTTATAATTATCTTCCAGATATGGGATAACAGGTACGGTTGCTGTGTTTAAGAAACTTAAACACCATCCGGCAGCAGCTTTGATAGCAGATTCGGTACATTCTTCTCCACGGAAGTCAAAGGAACCAAGTGCTTTGTTACGTGGTGCATCATCGTCACATGTTTTATCGTAATATTTATTGACGATATCACGATATGTAGCACCAACCGTGGCTGCGAGCATTGGATGCCAGCTTTCTGCGGAAATCAGAGATTCTAATGCCTGAGGAAGCCATGCAAAATTTGTATGTGTGTTTGTAATTAAAAACATTGGTACATGCATTGGAACTTTTGTTCCTTCTGGCAGCGCCCAGATTTCGATTGGCAGGTAGCCAAGGTCGTGTAAGTCTGCGATTTTCTGAATACCATAAACGTTTTCACCAAGAGCTGCGTCCATGATTCGTTTATATTCTGCGATAACTTTGTCTTTTGGTCTGCTGAAGAACATATCATTAAAGTAATTGATGAGATATGTTTTGATAAAGCCCTGAAGACCGAACATAACGACCTTATCCCACATTTTTACACGTGACATACGTGGTGTAAAATAAGAGACAGACTTTGTAATGTCTTTTGGAAGCATTTCTGCATGAACGGCTTTGTAAAAGTCAATGAGTAACATTGGGTTTGTTTTGTACATCATAGTGTTTACCTCTTTTTTTTATTTGTGATTGGGTGATGTTTTGTAACACCACCCGTAAGTTATGTGTATGGTTGTGTATTTTTATTATGTCAGCGGTATGATTGTGATTTTATCTGCATTTTCATATGGTGCCAGAGACGGTCTGTAAATGCTGTTTGTAGTGAAGATTTGTTTGATAAGACCACTTTTAATCATATTACCCTCATGTACTGCATTTTCCAGATGAGAAACATAAAGATAAATATCGTTTACACCGAGGTCTTTTAAGGCTTTTGCACTGTGATAGAATGTACCACCTTTGGAACAAATGTCATCAATGATTAAGACATCTTTTCCGGCAATGTTATCGGTTTCACCGAGGACGGACAAACTCTTAATCTGACCTGTTTTCCAATCTCTGTTTTTCATGCCGAAAACATAAGGCATGTGGAATGTTTTTGCAATGTTTGCATAACGTTTCATGGCACCTTCATCGGGGAAGAACAATACCATATGGTCGGTTGGAACGTACAACAGGTTATTGATAACATTGGAAATGTAGCTGTTCGGTTTGATGTTTTCAATGTTATTGATGAGTGCAGCACCAACATTGGAATGAATATCCAGCGTATAGACCTTGGAGAAATTCATATTGTTGATGAGATTTGCAAAGCTCTTTAACGTGAACATTTCGTCGTCCTGTACGCGGTCCATTCTTGCATTTGGCACATAAGGCATAAAGAGCCGCAGATTGTCATGACCGTGGCTGCGAATCCAGTCAACAACGCATTGTAATTCAAATACTTCAGCATCATTGTCATAGAACCATTCGATGATGATTTTCGATGATGCCTGTGCTTGTTTGATGTTTTTGATAAAATCAAAAGATTCGCAGGTGAATTTTGATGTTCCATCAGGAAACTGTGTAATAGTAACGGGTTGTCTTTCAATGGTAATCATAATATTATTCCTTTCTTATTTAAAGTTTTTATTCAAAAAGTTTACAGAAATCTTCTTTTGTATGAATGAATGAAATTTTGGTTTTGATAATTTCATTGATTTTTTCTTCATCCATGGATTTGTCAAATGTTTTGGCTAAGATTTTTGTCATGTTTTCATCTGTTGGAAACATGATTGTTTCGATACGATTTGGATTAAAAATCGGCGTGATATTTTCTGTATTAAACAACCGTACTTGCCATCCGTGATTTGCCGGAATGTAATCCGGTCCGATAGCGTCATTCCAATCTGATTCTCGTTTGTCCCATTCTTCATCTGAAATGTCATCTGGTTTGTCGCACTGGTTCTGATAATGATAATCTTCGAACATTTCGTGATTTTCGATAAACCTGCGAATATCAGTGTTTCCAAAATACATTGCAAGTATTTTGTCTTTTAATGGAAAGAGCAAGAGATTGTTGTAAAAGTTATAGCCAAATGGTCGTGTTGTATTGCTTAAATCTGAAATCTCAGCTGTTATTTTGCAATAGAGATATGCCCATGCGGATTTCATATCTTGTCGTGCAATTTTTTCTAATGTAGTTGTTGTGACTGTATCAGTATCTGCAGGGGTGTTTGTTCCATGCAGTAAGGTCATATAATACATGCTTAAAAATTGTCGAACAACAATGTTCGCAATCAGGTTTTCACACTGTTTTGTAACCTGCTGTCTAAGGTCTGACAAAGCTGTGTTGAGCGAAACAATGTCATATTTGCCTGACAGCTTATAAGCATCATAAATTTTCGTGCTCATATTGACGTTCCTTTCTTAAATAATGTTAATCTGACATGATTTTGCAGTTTCTAAGGCTGCAGCTTTACGTTCGGGTGTCACACCTGCTGTCGCGTTTTCAATGATGCTGACTTTTGTCTCAGGATATAATGCTTTGATAATTAAGGCATTGCTTATGACGCAGATGTCAGTGCAGAGTCCAACGAGGATAATTTCATCCATTCCATCAAGGATAGGACGCCAATCGGACCATTTATTACGGAGAAAATTCCAACCTGTCCAGCCAAATGATGGTTTGTCAACAATTGCATCTGCCATGGAAGTATCAAGGTCATCATGAATTTTCCACCCATGTGTGTTTTTGATACAATGTTTTACAGGCAAATTCTGACCTTCCTGTGTAAGTAAATAATTGTTTTCGTGGGTGTCCCTTGTAAAGATGAGTCTGTGATAATCACCTTCATCGATTAATTTTTTAACGACAGGAACGATGGCAACAGCTTCTGGTGTGCCGAGATTTCCGTCGATGAAATCGTTTTGCATGTCGATTACAATAAGTGCTTTCATATGCTTATTTCCTTTCATATATGGATTGATTTTAGTTAGTATCAATTTGATATTATCTTATCTGTTGTTATCTTAACATCAAATTGATACTTAGTCAAGTGGGAAATGAATTTTTTAGAAGTTTTCTGTGAATTTAATTATTGGTCTTTTTTGTGACAACATAGCCACGGTCTTCGAGTTCTCTGATGAGAACATAATCAGGCTGCATTGTCAGATGGTATGGTTTTACGTTCTTTTTTACAATAATCATGTTCATATTGTTCTGATTCAGGTTATTGCGAAAGACAGTACGAGTATCACTGTCTTCGTCTATGGACCAGTGGACGATGCTGTATTTGTTGAGCAGGTCACGAAGTGTTTCTGGATTTTGCATATGCTCAATTTGCCGTTTCATCGTAATGAAATTTGAACCGAAATAGTCAAATAGTGACATAGAAAATCGGTTGGTCGGTATATATTTGATTTCAGATGAATACATAGATGATATTCCTTTCTGTTTTGTTATGATTCGTTGCCGAATTTTTTAGCCATATTTTCATTTCGTAATGCCTGACAATACATATCTCGATAGATGGTATAATCAGGGGACTGAAGAAGTACAATGACATAGTCGATGTCATTATCTTTTTTGATTGGATTTCCTTCATAGGTGCGACCATGTTTCATGAGATAATCGTATTCCTCATAAGGTGTCATCTGTGAATCAGATGTAACTTCGTTATTGAGTTTAGCAGTGATGTTCATGGCTTCTTGTAAAGTCTTAGCACCACGCGATTTTGCGTGTGTGAGTATATCTAAGAGTGTGATTGGTGTTTTGTTATTTTCCATAATAGTGAATTTCCTTTCTATATATAGATTTAAGACTGAGGTATTTTTTCAATGCTATTGCAATTCGTAAAATCAGAAAAGCTTTTTGCACTCCATGCAAAGTTTGTACTTTCTTTGTAATATTTTTTTTCGGCTAAGACGATGCCGTTTTTGTCTGAAAATAATACAAATTTGTTTGCAGGGATGCATCCAATTTTTGCGAAATCATCAATTGGAAATAAATACAGTGGGATTTTTTTATTCGTTTTCACTTGATTGCGTGAATCCAGATAAGAAAATAGCATCAGTGCTGTAATCCAACCCACTATAAATAGCAAGAAAATTGCCATAAATATCTCATTAAAATCATGTATAAGAAAAGCGCGTACAATCGTAATGATGTGTAAGCATATCAGTATCAGAAATGCGATACCGGACATGATTGTATTTATTTTGGCTGTTTTAGCGTTTTTGCTACCGCCACTCCAAACAATTATAGTTTGCATAAATTTATCTCCTTTTGTATAACTGAATTGTTATAAGTCCATCACCGAAAAGGTGGCGGGTAATTTTTGCTTAGTTAATCAGTAAGCATTTGGTAAGCTGATGGGTTGGTTTCTTTGAGTTTGTTCCATGGAATGGTACATTGGTGACATTTGCAATGTCTGATACCGTTCATGATTTCTGCATCTGTTTGGTAAATGTTTGCAACAGCCGGACAGAGTGTAGATTCACCTATTTTAATATCACCGTTTGGTGCAATCACAGGTGTACAAAATTTGTGGATAGAAAACAAATAATTTACGAATTTAAGCGAGAATGCTCAGTTATTCAATTGCTGAGATGAAAGCGTTC
>ENA-OPXQ01000447-OPXQ01000447.1-human-gut-metagenome-genome-assembly--contig:-NODE-447-length-26940-cov-5.571025_pt1 | contig 26940 bp, 28 predicted proteins | sample MGYA00241769_ERZ502042 | MGnify/ENA primary metagenome ERZ502042 (study PRJEB25962, sample SAMEA2041934) | human gut metagenome | biome: human gut; feature: human-associated habitat; material: faeces...
TTTGTTACATAGAAGCTGTTTTTATCGGCGGGATGCAGAGAAACAGCGTTGCGGAAGGAGTACATCATGAAGCGTTTTCTGCTCTGGCTCGTGGGTGTGGTGCTGGGCGTAGGCATCTTTCTGGGCGCAGTGATGGGCGTGAGCTATGCCTTTACCACCGAGGGCGGCTGCCCGGACGGTGCGGCACAGTTCGGCGGGCAGGCGCTGGAAGCCAACGGCTCCTGCTGGCAGGTGCCGTTGCTGGGTGGTCAGCTGGATAAGGTGTTCGCCAGCCCCGCCACCCTGAGTGTGCAGAAGCTGGGTGTGCTGTACACCGCTCACCCGGAACTTTCTTTGCCGGAGTGGACCGGCTACACCGCCCTGACCATCCAGAATGCGGCGGGGGATGTGCTGTTTGCGGGCAGCGCGGGGGAGTACCAGAACTTTCTCTTCCCTGCGAACGGCGAGTATAAGGCCGAGCTGACCGCGTGGCGCGTGCCTAAGGGCGGGGTCATCACCCAGTTCGAGGGCGGCAGCACCGGCCAGCTGCGCAAAAATCTGGGGCTGGAGCGCCCCGCAAAGCCCACCGGCTGGTACCGGTACAGCTTCCGGTTCACCCTGCAGGCCAGCGCGGAGGTGGAGCTTTCCGCCGAGCGGGTGGAGCAGGGCGGCACGGTGGGCGTGCGCATCTCCGGCATGACCGGGGACGCCGTGCCTGCCATCGAGACCGACCTTGGCGGCGTGCAGTGTGTGCGCGCCGCAGAGGGCTGGCGTGCCTATATCCCGGCAGCCTATAACGCCTCCTCCGGCGGGCACGAGGTACACATTACGGTGAACGGCGAGACCATCACCCGCACCCTGACCGTGCTGCCGAAGGACTTCGGCACAGTGGAGGCAGAGGCCGAGGAGCCCGCTGCGGACAGCGCCAACGCCCAGTTCCGCAGTGCCATCTGGCCGCTGTACGAGGCTGCCGCCACCGCCAAGCAGTGGCAGGGCGGCTTTGTGCCCCCGGCTGAGGACTCCATGACCTTGGTGGACTACGGGCAAATTAAAGTAACGAACGGCCAGCAGGGCAGCCGCTCCAACTCCACAAAGCTGTACACCATCCCCGGTGCGCCCTGCCGCGCCGCAGCCAACGGCACGGTGGTGTTTGCGGGCAATCTGGAACTTACCGGCAACACGGTGGTCATCGACCACGGCTGTGGGCTGCGCAGCTATCTGTACGGCTTGCAGGAGCTTTCGGTCAGCAAGGGCCAGACCGTGGAAAAGGGGCAGGCTGTGGGCGCGCTGGGCGAAGAACTGACCATGGACTTCAAGCTGGGCAGCAGAAGCGTGAACCCCCGGCTGCTGTTCCAGACTTCCGGCGGGTTGTTCTGGAAGGAAAACGGCTGAGCCGTAACATATAGGAGGAATTGCATTGAAAAAGAGGATCATTGCATGGGCGGTGCTGCTCTCGGTATGCGCAGCAGCCCTTGGGCTGTGGTGCAGCGCCGCCACCGGCAAAGTTGCCCGCACCCTGCCCTGTAAAGAGGAGGGGCTTATCCTCTCCATCACCACCTTTGATGGCAAGAGCGAATCCAAGCCCTTTCTCAAATGCTTCGGGCATACATGGATCGGGCTGGACAACCGCACCGGACATACGGTCTACCTGAAGGATCGCGCTATTCCGGACGGTGAGATGGTCACCTTCTCGGTCTGGGCGGTGTCGGGACTTTCGGGGCTGCTGTTCGATCTGGAACCGTGCTATATCGCCAATTACGGCCGCTACACCGGCAGACTGTCCCTGAGCTATTGGGGAAGAGCAGCTGAAGGTCATCGAGGACTACATGGAACAGCACGATAAATGGACGGTGGACAAAAATTGCAGCTACTGGTCGATCCATCTGTGGAACGCGGTGGTGGGCGAGGATGCTGCGTTGAAGATCCGGGGCTTTGTCTGCACGCCCGAAAAAATTGAACAGGCCTTCAGCGCCTTCGACTGCGTGGAGGTGGACAAGGACTTCTCCCGCGCAGGGGACATCTACTGCTACAAGGACGGAGAGAGAACGGAGCTGCAATTATGTTCGTAAAATTCATCACAAGCAGGCTGCTGCGGGTCATTGTGTGCGCAGCGGCAGGGCTGTACGGCCTGTACAACGCCATCTCCTGCTTTGTCACCCTGTATAAGGCGGGGCATCAGCCCTACCTGATGGCCGGGACGGTGCGGTTCGATTTTCAGGGCTACTACATGATGGCAGCCATGCACGTTGGCATCTGCCTGCTTTTGGGAGTGCTGGTGTGGCTCTTCCTCAAAGGAACGAAAAAGCTGCGGGAAAAGACCGCGGTCCGGTAAATTTGCAGATTTTTTGTAACGTTTTTCCTCTTTGTGCGTTATTGGGGTGAAAGGGCACACGAAAGCCCGCAAAGGAGGAAATGACCATGAAGCTGGAATGTGACGTGATTCGCGATTTGTTGCCCCTGTACGCCGAAAAGCTTGCCAGCCCCGCCAGCAGTGCGCTGGTGGAACAGCACCTTGCAGAGTGCCCCGCCTGCCGTACAGAGCTGGAACAGATGGAAAAACCGGTGCCGGTGCAGCCGGAACCCCAGCCGGATGCACCGCTGAAAAACATCCGCAGCAGCCTGAACCGCCGCCGTCTGCGCACCATGCTGTGCAGCTTTGCAGCAGCGCTGGCGCTGGCGGCGGTGTGCGGCTTTGGTTGGTACGGCTACACCGCCTGCGACCGGGTATCCTTTTTTGATGCGCGATTGCAGGCTTACTACCAGCAGGCGGAAAATGGTGCTGACGGTTGGGTGCTGGAGACCCGCGCCGAGGACGTATACCTGAAGCCGACCCATGCTGACGGGCACTACGAGGCCATCCGCTACCGCATCCCGTGGGTGCACGATACCCTTGACAAGCTGTTGCAAAAAGACACAGACCTGCTCCGCAGCACCGGATGGATGCGCACTGACCGCTCGGCGGTGGTGGATGCAGCGGACATGACGGTGGCGTTCAACGGTCAGGACGGTACATGGTATGCGGTGGGCAGCGCCCCTGCGGCATGGGATGAGGTCGAATGGCCGGAGTGATGCCTATGGACATTGAAACCATCTACCGGCTCTACTTCCGGGACGTCTGCCTGTTTTTGCAGGGGCTTACCCGCAGTGAAGCGCTGGCTGAGGAGCTGACGCAAGAGACCTTTTTCCGGGCACTGGACGGCCTGAAAGACTATGACGGCAAGCAGGATGTGCGGGCGTGGCTGTTCACCGTAGCGCGTAACGCCTACTACGACCACTGCCGCCGCGCAAAGCACGCCGCCCCGCTGGAAGATGCCGAAACAAAAGCCGCCGACAGCCCGGACATCGCGCAGCTGCTGGTGGATAAAGATGCCGCCTTTACGGTGCACCAGTGTCTGCACGCGCTGGAAGAGCCTTACAAAGAGGTGTTCAGCCTGCGGGTGTTCGGCGAGCTGTCCTTTGAGGACATCGGAGCCATTTTTGGCCACAATGCCGCCTGGGCGCGGGTGACCTACTACCGCGCCAAAACAAAATTGCAGGCGATGCTGCAAACTACCTGAAGCGATCCCGTATCACAGCAAAAGCCCCCTCGGAGCTGCGGCTCTGAGGGGGCTTGGTGTTTGCGGGGAAAACTCAGGAAATGGAATCCACATCCCACTTCATGCGCACGGCGTCGGCACCGTCCAGATGGATGTGCATCGCACCGGCGTTGTCAGTCACCTGCTCCGGGGTGCGGGCACCGCACAGCACATGCAGGCCGGGGATCATCCGGGCCGTCAGGGCGATGACCAGCTGCGCCTTGGTGCAGTGGTACTTCTCGCAGAGGTCAGACCAGCTGTCCAGCAGCCGGATGGCCTGCATCCGACGGGCGGGCTGGAAGCAGGGGTTCGTGTTCCGGGTGCTGCCCTCGGGGTAGGTGGTGTCCATGGTCACCTTGCCGGTGAGCAGGCCCTGCTCCAAGGGAGAATAAGCCTGAATGGACACGCCCAGCTCCTTGCAGGTGGGCAGCAGCTGCTTTTCGATGCGGCGGGTCAGCAGGCTGTACTTTTCCTGAATGACATCCAGCTGGCCGTATTTGCAGTAGCCGCGGATGAACTCAGCGGTGGTGTTGGATGCGCCGATGGCACGAATTTTGCCCTGCTCCTTGAGCTTCATCATGGCCTCGACAGTTTCTTCCAGCGGGAAGATGTTCAGGTCAGGCGTCTGCCAGTGGGTGTAGAGCACGTCCAGATGGTCGGTGCCGAGACGGCGCAGGCTGTCTTCCACATCCTCGATGATGCTCTTGGCCGACAGGTCGCGGTAGGTCTGCACGCCGTCCACCACCTTGTGGAGAACGGGGCTTTCGTGCCGCCACTCGAGGCCGCACTTGGTGGAGAGGATGACCTTGTCCCGGTCGATGTGGCGCAAAGCTTCGCCCACCACCTCTTCGCTGTGGTAAAGGCCGTAGATGGGGGCGGTGTCTATCCAGGTGATGCCCTGCTCCACGGCAGTCTCGATGGCTTTTACCGACAGGGCGTCGTCGTTGTCGCCCCACCAGCTGCCGCCGCCGATGGCCCAGGTGCCAAGCCCCAGAAATGGTGCGGAGAGGCCGCTTTTGCCAATGTTACGTTTTTCCATAAATCATTACCTTCTTTTCCGGCAGCGCCCCGCGAAGGGGGGTGTTGTCGCTGACTGGTATATATTGTTGCATTTTAGATTTATTCCAAAAAGAGCTGCCATGCAGGTCTTCTGCACAGCAGCTCTTGGGAACCTGTAACTTAAATATTGCCAAATTCGCTCAGCTTTAACGTCTCATTGTGCGTTTCAGCCCAGCGGATAGCCCAATCGGAGGTAAACAGGAGCAGGCGGTTGCCCTTCATGTCCTCGACGGCCTTGGTGTCGCTGGTGAGGTCGAGGTCACGCAGGACGTAAGTGTCGGGGTCGTTCTGGATCCAGCGCAGCTGCTCGAAGGGGAGCTGCTGCATCCGGATCTCGACGTTGTACTCGGTGTTCAGACGGTACTCCAGCACTTCCAGCTGCAGCACGCCGACGACGCCGACCACGACTTCTTCCATGCCGCCGCCCACTTCGCGGAAGATCTGGATAGCGCCCTCCTGAGCGATCTGCTCCATGCCTTTCACGAACTGCTTGCGCTTCATGGTGTCCTTCTGCTCGATGCGGGCAAAGTGCTCGGGGGAGAAGGTGGGGATGCCGGCGAACTCGACCTTTTTCTTGCCGGTACACAGGGTGTCGCCGATGGAGAAGATGCCCGGGTCAAACAGGCCGATAATGTCGCCCGCGTAGGCCTCGCTGACGATGGCGCGGTCGTCGGCCATCAGGCTGGTGCCGGTGGCGAGCTTGATATTTTTGCCCTCCTGGACGTGGAAAGCCTCCATGCCGCGCTCAAATTTGCCGGAGCAGATGCACCAAAACCGGGCATTGCAACGACCTTGCCATCCAGTCCAACATACTTGCCCCACCCAAATCCGCTCAGTGCTTCGATTGCAACACGCTTGCGCACAGCGTTCGGCAGGACTTTTTCCTGATACTCTTTCACCTGACGGTCAAACACATCCATACTGGGCATACTGACCACGCGAACATCAATGCCCTCTTCTGCCAACGCAGCCTTTGCCGCAACGGCAAGCTGGACTTCCGAACCCGTGGCGATGAGGATAGCATCCGGAACTTCTTTTTCCGAATCCTGCAGGATATAGCCGCCGCGCAGCGTCAGCCGACTTGCGCCTTTTAGCTGCGGCAAGTTCTGACGGCTCAGTACCAGCGCTGTCGGCGCAGAGGTCGCTGTTGCCGCATAATACCACGCCGCTGCTGTCTCCGTTGCATCCGCCGGACGGAACACATTGAAGTTAGGCATCGCACGCAGCATTGCCAGTTGCTCGATAGGCTCATGGGTTGGGCCGTCCTCACCCACACCAATGCTGTCATGAGTGAACACATAGGTCACCGGAAGCTTCATCAGCGCCGACAAACGTGCCATCGGCTTTACATAATCGCTGAACACGAAGAAGGTCGAGACATACGGACGCAGGCCGCCGTGCAGTGCAATGCCATTTGCGATAGCTGCCATCGCCAGCTCACGAACACCAAAGTGCAGGTTTCTGCCTGCGCGGTTCGTACTGGAAAAATCACCCTCGCCTTTCATGTAGGTCTTGGTAGAGGGTGCCAAATCGGCCGCGCCACCAATCAGGTTAGGCAGAATGTCTTTCAGGCGGTTGATCATCACACCGGAAAGATTTCGGGTCGCCTGCGGCTTGTCCTCAAACTCCCAGTAACTGTCATCGTTATAGGTGTTGATGGCCTGCAGCGGATAATGGTACGTCTCCCATTTTGCTTTCAGCTCTGGAAACTCATTCTTGTACGCCTCCATCATTTCGTTCCAGCGTGCTTCTTCTGCCGCGCTGTCCGCCGTCAACGTCTGATAGTGCGCATAGATTTCTTCCGGGACAAAGAACGGCTCCACGCTCGGCCAATCAAAGCCCTTCTTCATCTCCTGAATGTTCTGTTCACCCAGAGGTTCGCCATGCGCGGCGGCTGTGCCTTGCTTTGCAGGGCATCCCTGACCAATCTGCGTTTTCACAACGATGAACGAGGGACGCTCTTTGTCGGCCTTTGCCTGCTGAATAGCCTGACGAATGGCATCCACATCATTGCCGTCCTCCACCGTCAGTACTTGGAAACCGAACGCCTCCATCCGCTTGCCCACATCTTCGGTAAAGGCAATATCAGTGCTGCCTTCAATGGAAATACGATTAGAGTCGTATAGGACGATGAGCTTGCTCAGTTTCAGCGTACCTGCCAAAGAGAAAGCCTCCGAAGAGATGCCCTCCATAAGGCAACCATCACCACCCAGAACAAAGGTGTAATGGTCTACCACATCATATCCGGGGCGATTAAATACAGCACTCAGATGTGCCTCTGCGATGGCCATGCCGACTGCCATACCCATACCTGCACCCAGTGGGCCAGTAGTCGCCTCGACACCGACGGTATGGCCGTATTCCGGATGACCAGGCGTAAGAGAATCCAGCTGACGGAAGTTTTCCAAGTCATTTTTGGTCAGCCCATACCCGAACAGATGAAGCAGTGCATAAAGTAGCGCCGATCCATGTCCGCCAGACAGAATAAATCTGTCACGATTTTCCCAGCGATAATTCTTGGGGTTGTGCTTCATTTCGTATGCCCAGACTGTATATGCCGCAGGTGCAGCACCCAGCGGAAGACCGGGATGTCCGGAGTTTGCTTTTTGCACCTCATCCGCCGCAAGCACACGCAGGGCGTTTACAGCATCAACATCTATTCTGTTCATTCCTAAACTCCTGTCTTTGTCATTACACTTCCTCGATATAACGAAGCTCTTTCATTCTGCGAATTTCATCCAATATCTCAAAGTGGCTCCTTTTTCGGCCCAAATCCATTTCGATAGTCGCCGCACTGTCTTTCAGGAACCATTTGTTTTCGTCCTTGCGAACCAGGCTAATGATACGAATTTCGTTTTTCTGGAAGAAACCTACGAGGTTTAGCATAAACTCTTCACTTTCACCTTCCACATAGATGCGCATGATTCTAGATCTTGCTACGATCACTGCATCAATGTAGCGGTATGTAAATGAAGAAAGATATAGCACAATCAGTCCCGCGATGCCGCCGAAGTAGAAGCCTGTTCCAATCGCGATTCCGATGGCCGCCGTGACCCAAAGCGCCGCCGCCGTAGTCAGACCCTTCACGCGGTCGTTGCCCGTTGTCATGATGGTACCTGCACCAAGGAAGCCAATTCCACTGATGACCTGCGCCGCCATACGAGCAGAGTCACCCGTCGAATTTGCTACATTAACGTAGATGAACTCGTTCGTCACCATGACCAGCGTTGCACCCATACAAACGAGTGAAAATGTCTTCAGACCTGCCGGACGTCCCTTCATCTCACGTTCCAATCCAATCAGACCGCCACAAATCGACCCTAAAAGCAATCGAATAATTGCCGTTGCAAAAGGAGTCGGTACTCCCTGAGTCTCCAGAAAAGCAATCGCAGATTGAAACACGCTACATCCTCCTCTTTATGCTTGATTATTCTCCAAACACCGCAACATAATCGGCCTTAAACTTCTCAATGCCCTGATCGGTGAGTGGGTGCTTGGTCATCTGCTCAATAACCTTGTAGGGCACGGTGGCAATGTCAGCGCCGGCCAATGCGCAGTCGGTGATATGGATGGGATTACGGACAGAAGCCGCAATAATTTCGGTATGAATATCCGGGTAGTTGCTGAAGATCTCGCTGATGGTCTGGATGAGATCGATACCGGGCTGGCTGATGTCATCAAGACGTCCGAGGAAGGGGCTGACGTAAGTAGCACCGGCACGCGCAGCCAGCAGTGCCTGATTGGCAGAGAAGATGAGGGTGCAGTTGGTGGGGATGCCCTTAGCGCTCAGAGCCTTGATAGCCTTGAGTCCCTCCACCGTCATCGGGATTTTGACGACCATGTGCTTGGGGTCAAGGGCATAGATAGCCTCGCCCTCTTTAATCATCGTCTCTGCGTCGGTGGTAGTGGCCTTTACCTCACCGGAAATCGGGCCATCGACGATGGTTGCGATCTCGGCCAAAGTCTTGGCATAGTCCTTGTGCTCCTTTGCGATAAGGCTGGGGTTAGTGGTAACACCAGCAATCACGCCCATGTCGTTTGCCTTGCGGATCTCGTCCACATTTGCAGTGTCAATAAAGAATTTCATAATGATTCTCCTTTTCAGCGCTCTACATTAAAGCCTACTTGGCTTTTTACAACAACATCATGGCTACCGCCCTCAACGATGGAGGTAGAGGAAACAACGGTCAGCTTGGCCTTCTGCTGCAGCTCAGGGATGGACAGAGCGCCGCAGTTGCACATGGTGCTCTTCACCTTGTACAGGGTGGTCTGCACGCCGTCTGCCAGAGGACCGGCGTAAGGCACATAGCTGTCCACGCCCTCCTCAAAGCTCAGTTTGGTGGAGCCGCCCAGGTCGTAGCGCTGCCAGTTGCGGGCACGGTTGGAGCCTTCGCCCCAGTACTCCTTCATATACTGGCCGTTGATGCGTACCTTGTTCGTGGGGCTCTCGTCAAAGCGGGCAAAGTAGCGGCCCAGCATCACGAAGTCTGCGCCCATAGCCAGAGCGAGGGTGATGTGGTAGTCGTGGACGATGCCGCCGTCGGAGCAGATAGGCACATAGATGCCGGTCTCCTTGTAGTACTCGTCACGAGCCTTGGCGACCTCGATGACAGCGGTAGCCTGACCACGGCCGATGCCCTTGGTCTCGCGGGTGATGCAGATGGAGCCGCCGCCGATGCCGATCTTCACAAAGTCTGCGCCAGCCTCAGCGAGGAAGCGGAAGCCCTCGGCGTCCACCACGTTGCCGGCACCCACCTTGACGGTATCGCCGTAGTGCTCGCGGATCCAGCCGATAGTGCGGCTCTGCCACTCGGAGTAGCCCTCAGAGGAGTCGATGCACAGCACATCCACACCGGCCTCTACCAGTGCGGGCACACGCTGGGCGTAGTCGCGGGTATTGATACCGGCACCCACAACATAGCTCTTGTTCTTATCCAGCAGCTCGTTGGCGTTTGCCTTGTGGGAATCGTAGTCCTTGCGGAATACCATATACACCAGATTGCCCTCGGCATCCACCAGCGGCAGGGTGTTGATCTTGTTGTCCCAGATGATGTTGTTGCAGTCGTGCAGAGAGGTGTTGGCCGGAGCGGTGACCAGCTTTTCAACGGGGGTCATAAAGGTGGTAACACAGGCATCGTCCGGGGTGTGGTTGACGCGGTAATCGCGGGAGGCCACGATGCCCAGCAGCTTGCCGTTAGGAGTGCCGTCGGCAGTGATGGCGATGGTGGAGTGGCCAGTGCGTGCCTTCAGTTCCAGCACATCATGCAGGGTGGCAGTGGGAGCCAGATTGGAATCGGACACCACATAACCGGCCTTGAAGCTCTTGACGCGGCGCACCATGGCAGCCTCGTTCTCGATGCTCTGAGAGCCATAGATAAAGGAAACGCCGCCCTGACGAGCCAGTGCAATGGCCAGCTTATCGCCGGAGACCGACTGCATGATGGCGCTGATCATGGGGATATTCATCTGCAGCGGGCACTCCTCCTGCCCCTTGCGGTACTTGACCAGCGGGGTCTTCAGGCTGACCGCCGTGGGCACATTCTCCGCAGAGGAATAGCCGGGGACCAGCAGGTACTCGCCAAAGGTGCGGGAGGGTTCTTCGTAAAAATAAGCCATATTCACACGTCCTTTCAAAAAATAGCAGGAACAATTTTTTGCTGTTCCACGTCCACGACACCATATGTGTTCAGCCGGAGTTTGGGGATAACAGGCAGACTCACAAAAGCAAGTGTCATAAATGCGTCAATTTCTTCCGAGATTCCGGCTTCCTTGAGGGCAGCTTTCAGTGCCTGCAGCTTTTTCTCAACCTCTTCGGCGCTCTCCATACTCATCAGACCAGCGACCGGCAGGGCAAGCTCTCCGACAACTCGGCCATTCAGCACAAAGGCAAGACCGCCCTTATTTTTACGAACTGTGTTGCCTGCCAGTACCATGTCGGCGTCATTCGTTCCTGCCACAATGAGGTTGTGGGAATCATGTGCGATGCTTGACGCAACTGCTCCACATTTCAAGCCGTAGTTGCCCAGAAAACCAAGTCCGACGTGTCCTGAGTGATGATGACGCTCAAAGACCGCCAGTTTTACGATTTGGTTTTCTACATCGACGCCCGGAGCCGTACCCGGATGATTCTGGAAAGGAATGATTTTCTCGCTAGTCAGCAGCTCATGCGGCGTCAAGCAAATGACACGCTCATTTTCTCCGGTCTCATGCAGTTCCAAATCGCCCAGCGTAATCTCATCCATGTTAAAGGAATTGAGCACTCGTGCAAAGGCAATTTCATTGATAGAAAGTGCTGCCGGCTCCAGCATCTTTCCATTCTCTGCTGCAAGCACGCCATTTTTGTAAACACTCTCAACTGTGAAATTTTTCAAATCCGATACCACAATGAGATCAGCCGCATAACCCGGTGCAACGGCACCGTTCTGCTTCAGTCCAAAGTATTTTGCAGGGATAAGAGTACCCATCTTGATGGCTACTGCAGGTTCCACACCAGCCGCAATAGCTTTGCGAATGATATAGTCAATGTGTCCGCCGCGAAGCAGATCGCCGGGATGTTTGTCGTCCGTCACCAACATACAGCGGTCACAGTACGGTTCTTTGAACAGTGGAAGTAGAGCATTCATATTCTGCGCCGCTGTGCCTTCGCGCACCATAATGTACTGGCCACGACGGAGCTTTTCCAGCGCCTCATTGACGTCAGAACACTCATGGTCAGACTGGACGCCTGCCGTAATGTAGGCGTTCAAATCTTTCCCGCTCAAGAAGGGGGCATGGCCATCAACATTTTTGCCTGCGGCGATACAGTCGCAGATTTTTTGCAGAATCTTGGCATCTCCGTTGACAGTACCGTAGGAATTCATCAGTTCTGCCAGACCCAGAACACGCTCACTGCGATAATACGCTGCAAGTTCTTTTGCTTCCAGAACCGCACCAGACTCATCCAGATCGGTCGAAGGAACGCAGGACGGCAGCATAAAGTAGACCGAAAGTTTCAGATTCCGTGTCGTTTCCAACATGAAGTTGAGTCCAGTCGTGCCTGCTACGTTGGAAATCTCATGCGGGTCTGTAATGACCGCCGTTGTGCCATGAGGAAGGACAGCCTGCTCAAATGCCGGCCCACAGAGCATGGAGCTTTCGATGTGAATATGACCATCAATCAAACCCGGACAGACGTATTTTCCGTCCAAATCCACTTCATTCTGGCCGGAATATTCTCCTACACCAATGATTTTCCCGTGATGGATGGCCACATCGGCCTCTTCGATTTCGTTAGTAAACACATTTACAACTTTTGCACGTTTCAGTACAAGCTCTGCATCCACTTCTCCCTTTGCAGCGGAGATCTGCTGTTTCAATGTTTCTGCCTGCATAAAAACCTCCCTCATCAAAATTTTTCCCATTGAAGGATCTTAAACTTCTTTTTGTCTAAAAGCTCCATATACTTTTGCAGTACCGGGCCGAATGCAAAAGCTGTCACAACCGTTGTCACTCCGACCGGCCCTCGGACTAAAAGTGATAAAATCAACATGGTCGCCTCTGTTGCATTCTTGGAGACCCAAACCGGCCAGCGAAGCGCATTGTGAAGAGCCGTGATAATTTCATCATATGCACTTTTGGAAATGTTTGTCGTGAAATAGACTGCCGTTCCAAGCGGTGCCAGCATCAGACCGACAATGTAAAGCAGGATTTGCTGTATTAACGTCAGCTCAGAAGGAAGTGTAGCAGAAAATACTGCACCCCACATATCGAAAAAGATACCGAACACGAAAGATGAGAGCATAACCCACCAGTCAGGTCGCCGTTTTTCCAGTGCTGCAGAAACGAGCATCAGGATGAAAGAACCGATTGTCACCCAAGTACCTGCTGAAATGGAATTATACTGTGAAACGCCTACACAGAGCGAGTCAAAAGCACCTGCACCAAGACCCGCCTGCACGAACAATCGCTGTCCGCAGGTTAGTATCATAAGACCGACGAGATAAATCGCAAGTCGTTTTGCCTGTTTCACGCACACACCTTTTCCTTTCTAGTGAATCACAGCGCTGCGGCAATTCGGACAATGGACTCCGTGACCAAGTTTTTGAACAACGGTGCTACGCGATCAGCAGTTTCCTTCACTTCGATATGGCTCAGCGGAACCTTGGAAATTCCACTTGCCATGTTGGTGATGCAGGAGATGCCGCAGACTTTCATTCCCATATGATTTGCTGCAATGGCTTCGCACGCAGTGCTCATGCCCACAGCATCTCCACCGATGAGACGGCACATCTTCACCTCGGAAGGCGACTCGTAGTTGGGGCCAGTCAGTTGGACATAAACACCCTTCTGAACCGGAATATCCAGTGCATCTGCGGCAGCAAAGATCTGCTCCCGGCAAGCCTTATTGTAGATTTCGCTCATATCTGGGAAACGAGGGCCAAGCTCGTCGATGTTTGTGCCAATCAGCGGACTCGGTACAAAATTGGCAATTTGGTCTTCCATCACCATGAAGTCGCCAGCATGGAAATTCGGATTCAAGCCGCCCGAAGCGTTGGTGAGGAACAAGACCTTTGCTCCCATCATGCCCATCAGGCGGGTGGGAAGCACCACGTCCGTCATCGGATAGCCTTCATAGTAGTGAACGCGCCCCTGCATGATGACCACCGGAACACCCTTAACATATCCGAACACGAACCGGCCCTTATGGCCGCTGACAGTAGAAATTGGAAAACCTTCGATTTCGTTATAATCAATAGTATCCACAATTTCAATGCCATCCGCGTAGTCTCCTAGACCAGAGCCAAGAATCAGCGCGATCTTCGGCTGAAAATCCGTTTTTGCACGGACACTTTTCAGGCAGCTTTGCAGTTTCTCATACACAGGATTCATCGTAGCCTCTCCTTCTTGTAATTATTTCAGAGCCTCAGCCATCTGCTTTACCACAGCTTCAAAGCTGCTGTTCTCGAAAATCGGCATCGAACCGGAGAACATCAGGTTGATAGGATAATCAAAGTTTTCTGCGTTGCGGCCGCACTCGTCACGGAACTCACGAGTTTCGCCGTAGTTCGGGATGCGCTCTCTCATCCGGGTCACATCGTCCATGTAACCGAACAGCTTCTTGCCCAGCTGATAGCCCATGCCGCACTCAAAGCTGACATCGTTGCTCGGCTCGTAGCCTCGGAAATCGTTCAGGTTTGCCAGAACAATGTCGCAGTCGCGGACGTGCTGCTGGTAGCGGTTGAAGAGCTGTGCTGCCACCTCATAGGGATTATCAGAGTCCACCACAATGTCGTTCCGCACCATATCAATGGGAGCCACCGCATCAAAGCCATATTTTGCGCAGACGGCCTTCATCTCGTTATATTTTTCGGCGGCGTCCTCATCGTACCGCTCGAAACCGGCCAGATAAACCAGTGGCTTCTCATGCGGCACTGCGGGCAGAATCGGCTTCGGCTGTACTTTGATGCCGAGCGTCTCATTCTTGCACTCTTCATTCAGTTCCGTCATGAACAGATTGAGGCAGTCGTCAAAATCGCCCTCAATGACTTTGCACGCGCCCACAATGGCCGGAGCAAACGGCAGCTCCGCATAGGGCAGTGGCTTGTTATCTGGGCCGCAGACGATGCCGTTGTTCAGGTGAGCGCCCTGAACTTTCCACGTCAGCGCGCGCTTATCCCGTGTATATGCGTAGCAACGCATTCCGCGTGCATAGGCCATGCCCAGCTCGTAGATGGAACCACCATCCGGCTCTGCACCACGGAAGTTTTCCAAGTCCACCAGAATGGCAGTAGACTCGTTCATACAGTTGGCACAGTTCTGGAAAATCGCCTTTGCATGGTCGCGCAGATCGGGACTGCTCATATCCAGTTGATTGTCACTAGGCATAGTCACACCGAAACCATTGTATTCTGCTTTACGGCGCATGGCATCCCACAGGGTGTAGCCATTGGTATAAAAGCACTCCGGGCCTGCCAGATAGAGCTTTTCTTTGCTAAATAATTTTACCTGCCAGTCGTACATCGTCTTTTCCCCCTCTCTTGCGTTACTGCAGTACCAATTCCATCAGCAGATGCAGGAACTTTGCGTGGTCTGCCTTGCGGCCGATATGCACCACCGGCAGCTGCTTCCATACAAAGTGGTGACGGGCGTCTAGCACAGTCATGCCAAGGGTCAGGCCGTCCTTCGTCTCCACACCGACATGGCCCTCAAAGGTCTCCACGATGGAGGGGTCGATGGCGTAGGCCACAGCCATGCAGTCGATGCTGGTGCAGTAAGCCTCGAAGCCGCGGTTGTTGACGAAGCGGATAGCCTGACGCAGGAACTTTGCCTCCGGCTTATCGCTTGCATCTAGAGCGGCAATGTCATCATCGGTCAGGTTGACGTCGAAATGGGTAGCAACATCCAGACCCAGACAGGTGAGCTTAACGCCGGACTCGTACACAATTTTTGCAGCTTCGGGATCCACGAAGACATTCCACTCGCTCTGCGGGGTGTCACCGGTACAGTTGGCGAAAGCATACTTGTTCAGGCCGAACATACCCGAAATAGCGATGATTTCTTTGATCATCGGGATAATCTCCGGCTCTTTGCGCATGGCCATTGCAATATTGCTCATGGGGCCGGTGGAAATCAGGGTGACTTCGCCGGGATTTGCCTTGACCAGATCAATGATCAGGTCAATAGCGTGCTTCGGGCTGCGGGGAGTCGTCGGCTCAGGCAGGAAGTTCTCTGCCTGACCATCGGCACCATGAGAGAATGGGTCTTTCGGGGTAGCACGAACCATCGGAGCGACCATGCCTTTGCCCACAGGAACATCCGTGCGGCCAATCATTTCCAGCACCTTCAGTGCATTCACGCAGGTCACTTCGGCGGGATAGTTGCCATTCACCGTGGTCACCGCCAGAACATCCAGCGCCTCCGATTTGCAGGCCATCACAATGGCCATCGAATCGTCCATGCCCGGGTCGCAGTCGAGAATGATTTTTTTCTTGTCCATGAGAATCTTCCTTTCTTTTGTCAACCAATTTCATAATCCAAAAGCTCATTTGATAAACATTTTGGTAAAGTTTTACCGTTTGATAAATAATACCATGCTTTCTTCCGAGAATCAAGTTAAAATATGCAAAAAAGCCCCGCATTTCAGCAAAAATTCGCGAAATGCGGGACTTCCCATGTTTTTTAGTTTTCGACTAGCGGTGTGATATAGAAATTTCCGGCTGGCATCAACTTTTCCGGCTCTTCGATTCGCTCAATGAGTCGGTCTATAGCCTTTTCGGCCATCAGCGAAAGGTTCTGACGCACGGAAATAACATTTTCTGTGCCTTCGTAATCGTAGACGGCAAATTTGCAGTTCTCACCAATATGGATGCCTTTTTCTTTAGCCGCTGCCAACACGCCCTTCGCCATCATATCATTTTCCACAAAAAAGCCATCGCAGCCCTGTGCATACAGCGTTTCAAACGCGGTGCGCCCAGATTCCTCGGTAAAGCTTCCGTGAAAAACATCCTGTTCCCGGTAATGTGCCTTGATGAGGGCAACACCTTCCTGAAAACCCTGATAGCGCTTTTTTGTCGTATAGACCTGCGCCGGCCCCAGAATACAACCGATTTGTTTTGCCCCTGCCTGCACAAGTTTTTCTGCCGCAGCCCGTCCACCGTATTTGTTATCAGTTGTAACAAAATCACTAAAGATCGAGTAAACAGCACGGTCGAGCAGTACAAGAGGCACACCATTATCCTGTATCGTATGAAGCGTTTTGGTCAGGCTATCGTCTTTTTCCAGTGTGCTCGGTGCTACCACAGCTAGGCCATCGACATTTTTTACAACGAGGCCCTCTACTATAGTACAACAGCGTTCCGCGTCATCGCCGCAGGCACAGAAAAAAACCATATATCCCTTTTGAAACGCATATTCCTGAATATAAATCAGCAGCTTATAGAAAACAGGGTCTTTCAAATCAGGAAGGACAAGACCAAGTGTTTTTACTCGCTGACTGCCACCCGGCTGTACTGTAATTTCACTCTGAAAAGCCATTTCTCGTGAGATGCGGAGGATTTTCTCCTTAGTCGCTTCCGAGATTCTGGAATCCTTTCCGTTCAGCACAAGCGACACCGCTGTCGTGGAAACACCTGCGGCTTTTGCAATATCCTTTGCTTTGACTTTCACGATCGTTCCTCAATCTGTTAAATTATTTTACCTCGTGCCTCTATCCTACAGATTTTCGTGAGATTTGTCAACGAAAACTTTTCAATCAGTTCAAAATCACGATTTCACTGTTTTCGGTGGCTGCTCCACCCTTGCTGAAATCCCACCGCTCCCGGAATCCGCGCGAATACTCTTCGCCAGTCAGCTCACAAATTTCTCCGGCCAGAAGCGACACCGGTGCAATCTCCAAGAACGGATTCAGCAACTCATTGTCGGTATAAGGCAGGTTTATCACACTTGTCGCTTCGCTGATGCTCTGACCAATCACGCAGAGTGGACGCCGCAGATATGCCATATATCCTTCCACCTCTTCCAGACGGCTGCGGGCAGGTGAGTTCGGCGGCGAGATCAGCACAGTGGGAATCGTCTCCGGCCTTGTTGCAAAGAAAGTGGAGTGGAGCCAATCTTCTGCACTGCACTCCACACCAAATACTCCTGCCTGTCCCACCAGCTCCTGACGCCCCAGCCATGCGGAGATGAAACCTGTCCCAGAACCGACCAGCTCATAAACGGATGCAGTCTGGTACACTTTCCGGGCAAAATCACTCACCTGATGTTCGATTTCCGGCAGAGTCTTTTGCAGTTCATCGGCGGAAACCACCAGATCTTCATAGAACGCCAACCGTTCCGCTTCACTTTTTCTACCCTGCAAAATCGCAATGCGCCATGCCACACCACAAAAAGCCAGCAAGGTCGCTGCGTAACCTCTCAGTGGAAGACCGCGCTCAATGTTCACCGTCGGTGTGGAAATATCCACCGTCACCTGTGCCGCGCGAGCACATTTCGATTGCATATCGCCCGAAAACGCCACAGCATACACGCCTTTTGTCCGGAAGCGCATCAGCCCTTCTGCAACACGGGCCACCACGCCGGAGCCGCTCACTCCGATGAAAAGCGTCTGCTCCCCTTTGGGCAGAACAGCCAAACTCTGGTGGCGGGAAGCATCCACTGAGTAAAGCGCCCTTGCCGGGATGCCTGCGATTTTTTCAATAAACTCCGCGCCATTGCAGGCCGCTGCATACGAGTAGCCGCAGCCTGTCATTACCACCATCTGTGTCTGCTCGAGTTTTTCATCTTCCAGTGTATTTTTTACACGCTGATACATTGTTTCCGCACAATCTCGGAGAAGTTCCGGTACGGTACGGATGTGCATTTTAATATAGTTTGGATGTGCCATCGAAATTTCCTTTCCTGCTTACAAAAAAGACCTCCCGAACATCAAATCGGAAGGTCTTCTACTTTTTTAAGTGGCAATTTCCAAGCTGTGCTCAATATCTGTGACGTCCACTTTCAGGCGGATTGCATCGCCTATCCACGATGTGCGCGAAAATTCATAGGGCACATTGTTTTCGGTAAAGCTGGTGCTCGAGATTTGAAGAATCAGGGTATCATAAGTAATCTTGAGCAAATCCACTTCGGTGGGCGAGGGTCGCACCGCTTCTACGATGTTCGTCCGATGGAGGATTTTGATGCCATAATGCTGACTCAGGGTTTTGGACAGCGAGTTGTCCACACAGAGTCCTACAATGTCGAGCTGCGGAGTGAATTTTTCGGGCAGCCAGATGCGATTGACCGCAATGGGGTTACCATTGACCCGGAAAATTCGTTTGATGTAGAAAATCGGGCCATCATAATTCAGGTTCTCACCGATTTCCGGATCCGTCTGTTCAAATCTCGTCAGCTGCACGATCTCCGGGTGTGGGTCCACAAAACTCCGGGCGGACTGCATGATCTTATCTGAGGGTAGCTTCAGCTGCTGCAGAATGGGACGGGGAGTCTCATTCACAAAGGAGCCGCGTCCTCTTTCTCGAATGATGATGCCGTCTTTTTCAAGTTCCGCCAAAGACTGCCGCATGGTCACGCGGCTTACCCCGTATTCCTCTGCAAGATCGCGTTCCGAGGGTAGTTTCTGTTCCTCATCCTGAATCGTATGCGCCAAAATCCTCTTTTTGATATCAACATAGATTTGATAAAATACGGGAATCGGCGAGTCTTTCGCAATGGCACGCAAATTGCTCATGTTACAATCAACCGTCTTTCCTCTGTTCTATCAGCTAATTATATCATATCATTCCTTAAATTTCCATCAATATTATGCACAACAAAGAAATTGACTTTTTGGCTTATTCGCCCATGACCTGCACATAGAACGAGCGCTTGCGGGGGCCGTCGAATTCGAGAAAGTAGATACCCTGCGAGCTACCCAGCAGCAGCTTGCCATCATGGATGATGAGCGGCAGGTCCACGCCAATGAGGGTGGACTTCACGTGGCCGGCTGCGTCGGTGGGGGTGTCATGCTGATGTTTGAAGTCGATACGGGTGGGGATGAGTCGGCAGACCTCGTTCTGAATATCCTCAAAGCCGTTGGGGTCCCAGAACGAAGTGATGGTCAGACCTGCAGTCGTATGCGGGTTGAAGATGATGCACTGACCTTCCTTCACGCCCGTGCTTTCCACGAAAGCCTTGATGTCATCGGTCAGTTTGACAACATCGTTGAATTTCGTCTCAATATTGAATTTTTTCAGCTCGATTTTCATGATGATTCCCTCACTTTACGATTTCGATGTTGCTCTTATGGATTGCAGAAGCATCCTCGGCAAACTGCCAGTGGGTGCGGAAGCCACGGCTGTACGGCTCACCGGACATACTGCTGACGTAACCTGCCAGCAGAGCGCCCGGGATGAAGCTCATGATGGGAGAGGTGACTTCGTACTCGGTCTTGGGGATTTTAACGAGGGATGCTTCCGGCACATCTAGATCGTCGGCATCGCTCACCACCATCAGCGGGCGCTCCATCACCTGCATATAGTGCAGTGCTTCTTTCATACGACCCATCGAAGCATTGGCATCATCGATAAAGGCTACCGTACCGGTATGCTCACTGTTGGCAACGAAGAAGTTCAGATGTAGCCACTCTTCGGTGTTGACGTGCATGGAATAGCGGCCTGCCGCCTCAATCATCTTAGCGTGAGAATACCAAGCAGAAGCATAGTCCGTGCCGGCACCCACGAAATCGAAGCCGGGGAAATCCTTCCACTGCTCTGCAATGCTGTAGACCTTTTCATCAATGGCAGGCAGCGCAGTAGCCAGCTTTTCAGCACTGTGCTTGACGTCCATACGATATGCCTTTGCCTGATCCATCGTGTAACGGCCCTTGACTTCACCGATACGGATGGCCAGCAGCAGCAGTGCCTCGAAAGATGCCAAGAAACCGCGCACACCGGGAGCGCTCTCAAACTTGGGAATACTGCTGTCGATGACCTTCTGGCAGACCTCGCCCAGCGGAGTGGTCTTGCCAGAGGTGATACCCAGCGTCAGTGCGCCCAGCTCATTCATCCGCATGATAGCTTCTTTAACACGAGAGACCTTGCCAGAGTTGCTGACAGTGATGACCAGCGGATCGTTGGGAGCACCGCCGCAGCGCTTTGCCGGGTAGAAGCGTGCCACGTCGATGGCAGGCAGTACCTCAATTGGCATCTTGGTCAACTGCTCAAATGCCTGCTTGACGGCCATCGCCGCAGCCATCGAGTCACCGCAGCCGGTGATGATAATGTGCTGGAGGGAGAAGATCTCCTGAAAAGACAGTGCCTCACGGATACGAGGCTCCATCAGATCATACTGCTGAGTGATAAGCTCAGGGATGCTGTACACCTGACGTCTCATTGCATTATCGAATTTCTGTTCCATAATAATTGCTCTCCTCATTTCTTATGATTTGCCAATGCCATGACGTAATTGCCCACCTCTACGCTAAAGCGCAGCGCAGCAGGCATCAAATCATCCGGCATATTTTGCGTGTAACGATGCGTCTCGTAGACAAAGTCACCTTCATAACCGATTTCCGAGAGCACCCACATGAAGCTTTCCCAATCCGTCTCGCCGAAGTACGGAATCTGATGGTCAGCCTTGATACCGTACTGGTCGGAGACATGGGTAGCTTTGAGCCGCTTGCCAATATACTGCAGTGCAGACACCTGATCCTGCTGCATAATAGATGCGTGCTCAAAATCCCATGCGATGCCCACGTTCGGAACATTCAGCGTATCAACCAGCTCTACCAGTTCATCCGGCTGGCTGGTGTAACGCTTACGAGGTGCGATGTTCCAGTCCCAGAGGTTTTCGATGGCGATACCGATGCCCAGTTTGTCAGCAAATTCCAGTTTCTTCTGGAAATATGCCACATTACCTTTCAGCGAGTCGCCCCGCATCTGAGGCCCGGGAGCCGTCGCTGCATGAGTAACAGCCCACTTGACGCCCAGTGCAGCCGATCCGCGCATACACCGCTCGATAATCGTCTCTTTCCACTGAGCCGTTTCGGCATCAGCTGTCATATGCTCGTAGAAGTGCAGATGCGACTGGGAAAACTCCACGCCATATTTTGCGGCAGTGTTACCAATGTCGTCCACCCAACTTTCCCACTTATCGGTCAGCAACGGCGTCGGAAAGTTAGAGCAGTCGTGAAAATTCATATCCTGCACCTTGAATCCGGCTTCTGCCAGAATGCGGACAACATCGGGAATGTCAGCTTTGACTCCATGCGGGCGATTGAATCCCATCGTGGTAGATGTACCCAGTCTCATATAAAACCTCCTACTGAAATCAGCCCTTGACTGCGCCTGCAGTCATACCCTTGACGATTTGTTTCTGCGAGATGATAAAGATGATGATAGACGGAATCAGGACGATAACCGCGCCTGCCATCGTGGCACCATAAGCGGCTTCTTCCGAGAAGTTCAGCATGGTGATACCGACCTGAACCGTACGCATCTCATTGCGCGTGGTGATGATCATAGGCCAGAGGTACATATTCCAAGTGCTGACGAAGGAAGAGATGAACACGGTGGTCATCACGGGCTTTGCAATAGGCAGCAGAATGCGCCAGTAGAACCCGAATGCACTGCAGCCGTCAATGTCGGCTGCTTCTTTCAGCTCTTTGGGGATGGTCTTGAAGTTCTGACGCATCAGGAAGATATTTGCTGCAGAGACGAAGTAGAGAATCATAATGCCCAGATAATTATTGACAAGACCCATGCCGGAAACAGTCATATAGTTGGTGACGATGGTTGCATCACCGGGGATAAGCATGGTTCCCAGCACCAGATAGAACAGAATGTTCTTACCCTTGAATTCAAAGAATGCAAACGCATATGCGGCCATTGAGGCAACCATCATACGCATGACGCTGCATACCAAAGAGACGAACAGAGAGTTAACCAGAAAGCGCGGGATCTGGGTCATCTTCAACGCCTGAATAAAGTTATCCAGATAAAATCCGCTCGGGAAAAGAGAGGGATTCGAGGACAGAATCTCAGTCGGCTTCATAAATGCTGCTGCGATGCAGTAGAGCACCGGAGCCATGATAATGAGACCCAAAATCACACATACGACCTGAATCAGCGCACTCGTGATTTGGTCTTTCTTTTTCTCAGTCACGTTCATTAGTCGTAAGTCACTCCCTTCTTCTCAAACTTGAAGCTGATGAGGATGATGACGAAGGCAATCACAAATCCGACAACAGCGGCGGCATAAGACTGGCCGTAATTGTAGATTTCAAAAGCCTTGCGGTACATATAATAGATAATGGTGGAGGTCGAGTTGTTAGGGCCACCCTTTGTCAGCACCATGACCGGGCCAGACATCATCATAGCCGTGGCGAGATTGGTGCAGATGAGGTAGAATACCGTAGGCGACATGATCGGTAGATAAATCTTGAACATCAGCTTCCAGTTGGGGCAACCGTCGATGCGAGCCGCCTCGATGAGGTCATCCGGCACACTGCGCACAGCCGAAAGCAGATACAGAAAATCCATACCAAGACCCAGCCAGACGCCCAGAATGATCACAGAAAGCAGTGCGGTCTTTTCACCGTTGAACCACTGTACATCCAGCCCAAAGATGTGGTTGACGATGCCGATTTGCGGGTTGAGCATCAACTTGAAGATTAGAGCCGCCACCGACATAGAAACTGCCATCGGGAAAGCAAATGTCAGCTCATAGAACCACGAGGCTTTCCGCTTCTTGTTTGCAGCCATTGCCATCAGGAAAGCCAGAACGATGGTCACAGGCACCTGAATCAGCGCGTAGATAAATGTATTCTTGATGGACTGGATAAACAAGCTGTCGCTGAATATCTTCTGATAATTTTCCAGACCGGTAAATTCCACCGCCTTGCCGGTAGCGTTGGTCAGAAAGAAGCTCGTGCCGATGGTCTTAACGAACGGATAGTAGATAAAAGTTCCCATCAGCAAGATGGTCGGCAGCAAAAACAGATAGGGTGTAAGTTTATTTTCACGTCGCTGCTTCTTTGCCGGGAGCACTTTGGAGCCGCCGTCTTTCATTGCTCATACACCTCCAAAACAATATTTTTCGATAGCCTCCACTACACCGTAAGCGTAGGGCTTGGAGGCCACATAGTCGGCTTTTGCTTTCAGACTGTCACAAGCGTTATCTACCGCAACACCCACTCCGGCATACTCGACCATTTCCATGTCGTTTTCAAAATCTCCACAGGCCATTACTTCATCCTGTCGGATATCCAGAAGCTCCATCAATTCCTTGACGCCGGTCATTTTATTGCAGCCGCAGGGGCCAAGCTCGACCGCTGCATCCGCATAGGTCGTTATCCAGTACTGCTGGCCGAAATCCCGTTTCAGTTCTTCCCGGAACGCTTTAATTTTACCGGTATGATGCTCATCCATGAACATGACCTTCACGAAACGTGCATTTTTCCAATCGTGCTTGTCCAGGTCGATGAAGTTTTGAAAACGGTCGCCGAACTTTTGGTGCTCCTTAACATAATCTGTCAGCCGCAGTGCGCGTTCCGTCCGCTCGTCGGAGAGGGTGACAGTCAGACCTTCGGCGTCTGCTCTGCGAATGATTGATAAAATCGGTTCTACTGAGAAATTGTGTGAGACAAGGCACTTTTCTTCCTGAAAAATGCAAGCACCATTGGAGATGACATACGGGGAAGTAATGCCCACAGTCTTTACCAAACGAGCTACCAGCTCTTTGGTTCGACCTGTGGCAAATGAAAACACCACGCCATGCTCTTTGCACTTCTGAGCTGCCTCAATCAGCTCCGGTGCGATTGCCTCCGTGCCATCGATCAGCGTCCCGTCAATGTCACTGACCACTAATTTAATAGCCATTTTTTGACCTTTCTCTGATAAAACTAGAGAAAAAGGACAGTCAACAACTCTACCCTAGAACCATAGAACTGCCGACTGCCCAAATTCTAACTAATTTTCAGGGTTTATGATGATTTAGACGGGGTTTGCACGGTTGTACTCATCCAGCGCCTCGTTGCACTGCTTCGCCATTTCAGCCACGCAGTCATCGATGGACAGAGAGCCAGCCGCAAACTGTGCGCCTACCTCCTTGAAGGTGGTGGTGAATGCCTGCTGAGTGGGAGCCAGATGCTCCTGAACTTTCGGGTTGGAGTTCATCATGGCGCTGAATGCCACATCGAACTCGGGACGGCTCTCGACATAAGCCTTCATGTCGTCGGTGTCCATCGACTTCTGGTTGACAGGGATGCAACCGGTACCAAGCGCCCACTCGGTCTGGTAGTCAGCCGAAACCCACTGCTTCATGAATTCCCAGCTCTTTGCGACCTTCTGTGCATCGCCGCGATCCAGTGCGTAGATAGAAGAACCACCCGGGCAAACACCGCCCTTATCGGATGCCTGCACCTTGGGCAGGTCGGCAACACCAAGTTCCCAGCCCTGCTCTGCAAAGGTGCTGATCATGCTCTCCAGCACATTGTTGCTGGTAAAGAGGGTAGCACTGGTACCTGCCATGAACTCATCACGAGCCTGTGTACCTTCATCCGTGGTCTGGACTGCGCCGGTGGCCAGAACCTTCGACCACTCGGTCAGGAAGTTCTTCATGGTACCTTCTTCATCAAAGACAACCTTGGTCATACGGCCTGCGCGGCCATTCTCGTGATCACCGATGAAAGAGTACTCGCCCTGACCGCCGATGAAGTGGTTCAGGTAGGTGTTCTGGATACCAAAGGTAATGGCATACTGGCCGTTACCTTTGAGCTTTGCAGCCATATCCGCAAACTCTGCCAGCGTGGTGGGAGGAGTCTCCGGGTCAAGGCCGGCTGCTGCATAGGCGGTCTTGTTGTAGTACATGATCATCGTAGAAGCATGGAACGGCAGGCTCCACAGGGTGTCGGACAGCGTATAGGTGTTCACCAGCTGGGGCAGCAGCTCACTGCCGTCAAAGCTCTCGTCTGCCTCGATGAGGCTCTGTGCGGGCACAACATACGGCACCGTGCTCATGTACTCGGCGTCGCCCGCGAATACCTGAACCATATCAGGCAGGTTGTCCACATCCTTTGCCAGGATCAGAGCCTTGACCTTGCTGATCAAGAGCTCTGGTAAACAGGTGTAACGGTGATGCCCATTTCCTTACCCACAGTCTCGTTGAACTTGGGAATCATGGTCTGCTCCAGCAGCTCGCCGGCCTTGCCGCCACGGTTGTGCCACAGAACGACTTCGGTGTTTTTACTGGAGTCAACAGCCGCCAAATTGTAGCCCTTGCTCTCGGCACCAGAGGTAGCAGTGGAACCAGCAGTTGTTCCGTTATCTTTGGAGCCGCCGCAGCCAGTCAGGCTCAGTGTAGCAGCACCCACTGCACCCGCAGCAGTCACCTTCAGAAAATTGCGGCGAGAAATCTTTTTCATAGTATCCTCCTATTTTTTGTTATCATGTGTGACTCTCTTCTCATCCGGTAAACTGGTATTAACAAGCATACCTTTTATGCTTTGTATATTACGCCTGTTTTCGTGTTTTTTCAAGCAAATTTGATTTTTTCATCCTATTGCCCATAAAGCGCTATCGTTTTTGTGCGAAATACACAACATCGCCATAAAGTATTACCATTACGGATTGTTTTATATGCGAAACGGAAAGTGCAAAATCCTTTCGTTCCGTTCATATTTTTTCATCAGACCGTTATAATCAGTATAGTCTTGTGTTTCTATCATCTCCCTGACCGTTACATATGCTTCTGGATAGTCCTGTTTAACCCACTTTTTCACCCGCTCAGCCTGCGTCGTCCCCTCTTTACATAAAAGTTCTTCCACATAAACCGGGATCTCCTCGTCCAGTACATTCAGAACACCTTCCAAGTCGCTTACACCCGGAATAATAGGCGCGTAGGTCGTCCAAGTACGGATGCCATTCTGATGGAGCAGGTTTGCGTTTTCGATGCCCGGATGATGCTCTCCACTTTTCATCGCTTTCATAAACGGAGGCCGTGCCAGCTCCACCACAATAGTCAACTGCTCTCGCATTTCAATCAAAAGCGAAAGATAGTCCCGGATGACCCGATTTGTGGCGGAGGTCGTCAGCAGAACCGGCATCTTGTGCTCTTTCAGCAACTCAAGACACTGCCGCGTCAGGCCGGCGTGGATTTCCTCGTCACAGAATGGATCGCAGATACTTCCGACATAAATGCGTTCTTTTGTATCCCACTGCACCAGCTCCTGCCGCAAAATTTCAACTATATTGTCCCTAACTTGTAGCCGCCCTTCCCACTCCGGGTCATCCAGCCAGTAGCAGAATGGGCAATCCATCGGACAGCCATTATAAGGATTAATATAGGCATGATGATGCGGTGAATAGTCGATTGCGTGTCTGACTCGGATATGTTCGATTTTCACTTTGTGAAGCACTCCTTTCACATTTCACCCGCTCCACGGTTTTCATTATAACTTTACACCTTTTCCCTGAAAACCATGTTCCGGTATATTTTTTGTAAAATTGGTATTAAGCACTAGACCAAAATACCATTTTGGAGTATACTATATTCAATGTCAAAATTCATTGTGCATTTTATATAATTTTTTATTACAATGTTTTTTGTTATTCGTTCGCTTTGAATTAGATGTACCCAATCAAACTACTTCAGGAGGTAAAAATGGAAAAGCGCGTTTTTCTGATCGTTCTGGACAGCTTCGGCATCGGCGCAGAGCCGGATGCCGCCGCCTTTGGCGATGAAGGGACCAACACCCTCGACGCCATCGCCAAGCACCCCAACTTCAACTGCCCCAACCTGAAAAAACTCGGACTGTTCAACATCGACGGTGTGACCGTCGGCGAGAAAGATGCCGCCCCCATCGGCTCCTTCGCCC